>Ga0206130_10000410_pt1 | contig 73732 bp, 80 predicted proteins | sample Helgoland_Spring_9_FD_148637 | JGI IMG/M metagenome (GOLD analysis project Ga0206130, IMG submission 148637) | Pelagic subsurface seawater microbial communities from Kabeltonne, Helgoland, North Sea - Helgoland_Spring_Bloom_20160512_1 | ecosystem: Environmental > Aquatic > Marine > Epipelagic ... | reverse complement strand
GTGCCTCACCTGTAGCATTACAACGTTTCATCATTGAACCGGTAATGGGCTCGTGTCGTTCGATCCGGACGACACGAGCCATAATGCAGGTTGCCTTACCACGTGATCAAGGAACGCTGTCCAGGCGGCGGTCGATTCTGCCGGAGCAGGTAGATGTTTGCCTTCCATCCAGGTTACAACGGAACGCTGTGTGAAGTAACAGCTCGATCAGTATTAAAAACCCTTGAGCCTGTTTCACAGCTTCAATTGTGAAGGTGGGCCGTCCCCTCCCTCTAGTCGTTAGGTTTGATAACCCGGAGTATAAAACGATGTTTTCGTTTTATGCTACGGAGACCTTCAGCACCAAATTTGATGTGCTAGTGTCAGAATTGATTCCTGACTAGTATTGAGACCAGCGTTCTACGAGAAAGTCTTCGATACCGCCACAGCTCAGATTGAATCGTTGATGTTTACATAGGTTCCTCCGGTAACGCTAAATTACCGACAAGTTTAGTTTTGTACTGTCAATATCCGGCGGCTCAAAAGAGAACCAGGATTGCAGCCTACAGCGGTCGGTACAGGGGATGATCTGGCTCACGAATTTGTAGAATGTTCAGCGCAAATTCATCCGGTGTCATCGCTCCAATTGAGTTCGGAAATGAATGGGACCAATCTAGTATGTAGGTACGTTTAGAGATTCGCCATTCTCCGTGTCTTTTTTCCAGTTCATCAAGGTAGCGGCCACCGTACATACTGTCGCTTAGGGTACCTTCATCGTCGGCCGCTGTGCCGACTGCGATCCCGTAGCATTCACCTACGGCTTTGTCGCCGCTAATCTTGATGATCACGCTTGTCGACATGTGCCATCTGCGCAGGGCTTCTTTTTCATGGGGCATCACAGTTTTGACCCAATCAGTGCCGTTACCCTTAAAGAAGCCGAAATCGATATCGGCATCAGGCCAAAAGCAACTTTCTTGTCCCGGTGTGTCTAACCAGTCCTGGGTGCGTCCGTATCGCATGATGACGTCTTCACAAGCCTTTTTGTCGAGTAGTTCCTGTAGTTTTGGATCCATGATTCCTCCGGTCATTGAACATTAGTGAGTCGTGAGGTCAGCATAGCTAAAAAATGGGGTGTGCTACAAAAAAATAGTGTGTCACCAAAGCGGGGAATAACTGTCCCGGTTAAATATTGGCTGTTAAGGGGTTTTATGCTGTGGCCGTTGCGGCGGCAAGTATCGATATTGCCTTGGATTAAGCAGGCAGAGCGACTGTTTAGCCAAACGATGATTGCAGGTGTGTCCAGTGCCAGGACAAAGCCCAGCGGGAAATCGTCGACTGTTGCACAAGATTTTTCGACTTTTAGCGTGATTACATCTGCTGGTGGTGGGCGAGTGCCGGAGTCCAGCACGGGCGCTAGCGCGGGCTCCAGAATCAATATTTCGTGTAGACCGGTGCCAACTGAAGTGGCCCTGAAGCGGTAGATAAGTGGTATCCCTATCCCTATCCCTATCCTTAGGAAAAAGCAGGCGTTCACGAGGGCGCGCATATTGCTGTCCTCGCCACGAATACTTGTGCGCTGTAGTGAGGAATATCGTAAACCTGATAATCGCCCGGGTTTGGAATGTGTTTTCTCGGTAGGCCCACTGCCAGGTTTTGGGCCAGAGTTTATACATTTCGTTGTCGTAGGATTCTTGGTTAGTGTATCGAGAGAAAGAAAGGCCCTGATTTCAAAGAAACTCATATGAGACTTCAGTCAGTTCCGGTTCATGGGCGCTATTATTTTTTGCTAATTGTTCCTTAACGCTTGGCCCGAGGCACCTAGCCCCATTTGCCGCGAGAGCGGAGTCACCTGGCGTTAGTAATTCTTCGATCACTTCTTTCATGGCGATGCCATCTATTGTCAGTGGGTTATTCTATAATTTGCTACTCTTGTAGCGCAGAGAATCCCCCCCTAACAACGTACAATCGCCATCCGAGGATAAAAATATTGGTGTTGCGATGATTAAAGTTGTGGATCCCCATTTAGTGGGACTCTCAAGGGATCGATTGTCTCGAGTTTCGGGTTGGCTGGACGAACTGATCGCCAGTGAACGTGTTGCCGGTGCTAGTGTGCTGGTGGGTAGATTCGGAAAAGCGGCGTACTTTCGTGCCGCAGGCATGGCCGATCTGGCAGAGGGAAAAGCTTTCTCTGAAGATACTGTGGTTAGAATATATTCCATGACTAAACCCATTGTCAGTGTCGCGGCGATGATGCTGTTTGAAGAAGGTTGCTTCCAGTTAGATCATCCGGTGAGTGATTATCTGCCGGAATTTTCCAGTCAGGTTGTCTGGCAGAATGGCGACGTTGGACATACAAAACCGGTAGTTCAGCCGATGCTGATATGGCATCTGCTGACGCACACTTCCGGATTAACTTATGACTTTATGAATCAAAATGTAGTGGATGCTGAGTACCGCGCGAAAGGAATTACCCATCCATCAGCTCACAAGAGCCTCGAAGGCTGGGTAAAAGCACTTGCTGAGATTCCTTTGATAAGTGAGCCTGGTACGGAATGGAACTACAGCGTCTCAACAGATGTGTTAGGTAGATTGGTAGAGGTCTGGTCCGGTTTATCTTTAGAAAAATTTCTAACCACCAGGATATTTGAACCGCTTGGTATGCATGACACGGGGTTTCATGTGCTCGAGGCTAATCACGCAATGTTTGCGTCACTGTACCGCCCGAGCGTTGGTCCAGTGATGGGGGATTCCGCGCCACCGCTTTTATCAGCGCGGGGTGGGCTCAAATTACTGGATGCTGCTTCGACTAGTGAATACAGGGAGCCTGTCAGCATATACTCGGGTGGTGGTGGCTTGGTATCCACCATCAATGACTATTCGCGGTTTTGTCAGATGTTAATGAATGGGGGGGTGTTCTCAGATAAACGTCTACTCTCTCCGGTGACCGTTGAATATATGCGGACTAATCATTTGCCGGATGGCAAAGATATGGCGGCCATGGGGCAGCCAGTCTGGAGTGAAACGACTTACGATGGCATTGGGTTTGGTTTGGGATTTGCGGTGGTATTGGATCCGATCAAAGCGAAAATGATGACTTCAACAGGCGAACATCACTGGGGGGGTGCGGCTAGCACGATGTTCTGGCTGGATCCCGAAAAGGAAATGTGGGTGATTTTTCTGACGCAGTTGATGCCATCTACAACCTATCCTATTCGGCGTGAGCTCAGGACGCTTGTTTACCAGGCTATTGTTAATTAGATGTCACTGAATTGTGATTTCCTTGTTTACCAGTAGCCCAATTAGATCCGTTATGGTCGGTGGTTCATAACAGTCTTTGTCAGCGACTGAAGCTTAATCACTTCAGGTGTCCTGGGATGAACCGCGGAAAATTGGCTGGCTGGCACCAGAGGCAGGATTTTAGTAAGCGGCCCTACTAAGCGCCTCCTGAAATTAAAGTAATCGTTGAGAACCTTTCAGCCAACCAAACCCAATTGAAGTTATTCGAGTTCTGCTAACATTTCATCGTAGTTATTGAACCCGAGTACCGGCGTTATCTGCTCTCGCCAGGTTTCGTCGATTCTGGCGAGCGTTCTGTTGCTTAGTATTGTTCGGGAACCGACCTTGCCGTCACGTACTTTCGCGCTATCACTGCCCGTTGGTAGGTTGGACATCTCTTCGCTTTTCGTTCGCATTAGAGCATCATCGAAGCGGTTTTTGTGCGCGAGCATGAAGGGTAGGGAGGAATGCTCTAGCGTCAATGCAAGCAATTCCTGATCTAAGTTGATACCAATAAACTCAGCGATTCGTTCAATAGTGCCGGAACTGTTCCTTAGCATTAATTCGTAGGCAAGAAACAGGACGTCAGGTTCGTTTCGTCTTGGCCACCATGAAAGCAGGTGCTTGAAGTAGTTGTCGTCTCGCATCATCTGTGACTCAACGAATTCGTCGATTGGCACACAACCGGGTTCAAGGAACCAACCTTCATTGAACTTATAGAAAGACACTGCCGCGTCCCCAAAGTTGCGCACGACGTTAATGTAGCGTCCTCCCTTGGGCACCAAATCGGCACTTAGGTGACTTTTAAACGCTCTGGGGTTTGCTCTTTGTTCGGCGTCCAGATCAAGCCCGAGAGAGACGCTCGTCTCGATCCACGGTACCACTCGCGAGATATCGTCGAAATCCATGTCCCCGCGAGTGCGCAAGGTATGGACGATCTGTTGGGTCCAAGTCGTGCCGCTCTTGCTAAAAGGCGTGATCACCACATCGGTTGGCCTGAGTTTCAGGGACAGACCTTTCGCGTATCCTGCCGCAGAAAAGAGTGGTTGGGTTATTGCTCGTAATTCGGCAAGGCTAGTGGCGCGTTTTGCAGGTTTCGTCTTATCCAAATTAGTTCCATGTGGTTGTCAGCGGTATGTCAGCCTGCGTGAACGCTCACTCGTTTCACAAGCCAGAACATAGCAATAAACAATACAACATACATTCCGGCAGCGAAAGCGTAAGGAATAGTTGGATTATATTGATACATCAGGCCGCCGATGAAAGGACCAATAGTAAAGCCAAGAGGGCCGCACGAACCTGCTACCCCCGCTACAGCGCCCTGTTCTGCTGGAGACACAGCCAGGGACGCTCCAGCCATGAAACCCGGGCCAGCCAGCCCCATGCCGAATCCAAGAAATGTCATGGCAAGGGTGAGCAGCAATTGTGTTTCAACGAAGGTCATCAACGTGAATGCAACAACCAGTACAGGCATTGCGAGTCTTAGCAGTGTAAAAGGTTTGATATCGAGTCTTTGAACCACCACAAGTTGTGCGAACAATGATGCTGCGCCGGTGCACATCATGGCAAGGCCAAAGGTTTGGGCGGTTTCGCCGGGACCAAGTCCCAGAACGTCCTGAAACCTGAAGCCCATTGTCTGCTGCACGAGCGCAAACCCTGTGAACATGCAAACGCCTACAATGACAAATGGCAATATTCGTGGGTCCGTGTAGCGGAGTCGTCTAGCCGGCCTGTGCTCACTTGGATTGTGTGGCGATTCCGGCAGGAACTTAAGAATAAATAGGCCATTCAGGAACGCGAAGACCGCGATTGTCCACAAAGGCGCAAGTAAGGATATGACCGCTAGGCCGGCTAGCGCCGGGCCGAGAATAGAACCGATGTTATTGGCGGCACCGGCGGCTCCCATGCCTTTCGTTCGATTGCTGATATCGGTGATGTCTGCCATGTAGGCCGTCGCCGCAGGCATGCCGGCGGACATAATGCTTGCGTGTGTCACGCGCGCGACGATCAGGGCGATAAAGAGAGGCGTGCCTAGCAACCAACCAGATAGACCAAGATTGAGTACGGTGTTGAATACGATAGTGCCCATGGAAAACCCGAACACGCCGATCAACATCACTCGCCGGCGTCCATATCGGTCGCTCAGCCTCCCCCAGTGTGGTGAAGAGAGGAATACCGCCAGTGACGAGATTGAAATAATGCTGGTGATCTGAAAGTCCTGCAACCCGAGTTCACGGCCCAGAGGTGCAAGGACAGGAAACAGAACCGAAAAGCCCATCCCCATGATGACCAGGGAAGCGAGTAGTGTGCGACGGGATCTTTCGTATTGTGCGCTAGATGGGGCTGGTTCGATTGTGGGTTCCCGGTGCTGTGAGTCAAAGCTGACTCACGTTATTTAGGGCGCATCATAAACAGTTGTATCGTGATGGCTACTGCTTAGATGGTTTCCGCTCACAAAAGTTAGGCGTTAGGCGCGCAAAAGATTTCGTAAAGTGACTCAATCAATAATGATGCCTCACCTTTTTTTAACGAGTAATAAACGGTCTGTCCGTCGCGGCGGGTTTCCACCACGTTTTCGTAGCGCATTCGCGCCAAGTGCTGGCTTAACGGAGATTGGCTCACGCCTACCCTTTTGGCAAGTTCGCTGACTGATCGCTCTCCCATCTTGAGCTCGCAGAGCACCATCAAACGATGCGGATGGCCTAAAAGCTTTAGCATATCGCTAGCCCTTGTGGCCGAAGCCTGCATGGTATCGAGATCCATGGATCAGTTCCTTGAAGGTTGTGACGACAGTAGTTGCGCCGCGTATATTAATATGTAAGAATTTTATAATATATGATCAAAATCATCTATCGATAGAACAGGATGTTCTAACAAAGGCAGGCGAAACCATTTTAAAAAAGGCCGGATTGATGGGAAAAAGCGATAAGCAGGCCGGAAAAGTATTGTTGAGCCCAGAGCTTGCAAGGCGGCGATTTCTAATGAGCTCTATGGGGCTGGTTGGTGGTGCGGCGGCGGGACTGCTGCCGGGCGTCAGTGCCTCAAGCAATAACCTACCACCCAACGTCCCTGCGTGGACAAGATCGCTAGGTTCAGGTGTGTTGACTAATCCCTACGGCCAGCCGTCGCCGTTCGAAAGTAATGTTCAGCGGAGAACAGTCGATTGGCTTACACCTGACAGGATAGCTTCGATCAGTTTTACGCCGCTAGCAGACCTGAAGGGCATTATTACCCCAAGTGGAGTTGTATTCGAACGATATCATGCAGGGTTGCCCGTGATAGAGCCTGCTGAACATCGTTTAATGATTCACGGGATGGTCGATCGGCCCCTTATTTTCACGATGGAAGATTTGATGAAGTTTCCTTCTACTTCTGTCATCAGGTTCCTTGAATGCCCAGCGAACGGTGGCATGGAATGGCGGGGTGCGCAGATGGATGGTGTGCAGTTTACTCATGGAATGCTCGCTTGCTGCGAGTGGACAGGTGTGTTGTTGTCCACGCTGTTATCAGAAGTTGGTATTAAGAAAGGCGCTAACTGGATCCTGGCCGAAGGCGCTGACGGTTCGCACATGAGTCGCTCGATACCAATGAATAAAGCGATGGATGACGCGATGATTGTTTACGCGCAAAACGGTGAGATGCTTCGCCCGGAACAGGGTTACCCGCTTCGTCTGATCAATCCTGGCTGGGAAGGCAATACTTGCGTTAAGTGGTTAAGGCGGTTGAAGGTTGGCGACAAGCCCTGGCATCACCGTGAAGAGACTTCAAAGTACTCAGACCTGATGCCCGACGGCACGTCAAGAGAGTTCAGCTTTGTTCAGGAATGTAATTCGGTCATTACTAGTCCATCTCCAGAAAAACCCTGGAAGCAGAAAGGCAGGTATTGGGTAGAGGGCCTTGCCTGGTCAGGGCATGGAAAAATAAAACATGTTGATGTGTCTACCGATGGTGGCATCACCTGGCGGGAAGCCAGGTTCACCAGTATCGTTTTGCCCAAGGCGCTGACCCGTTTCGGGATTGAGTTGGAGTGGGACGGCTCTCCATTGCTTCTTCAGAGTCGAGCTGTTGATGAAACCGGCTTTGTGCAACCGACTTACGCACAATTAAGAAAAGTCCGAGGGACAAACTCGATTTATCATAAGAATGCGATTCATACGTGGCAGGTTCGGCCGGACGGGAGCATTGCTAATGTGCAGCTTTCATAGTTCCCTATTGGGTTTGTTGGTCGCCCTGTTGGCGAATGTCAGTTCTGCAGAGGATAGCGCTTATTATGGATACGGAAAAACCGCAACCTTGAACGAAATTTCAGGGTGGAATATTGATGTAAGACCTGATGGTCAGGGGCTGCCGCCCGGTGCCGGTTCCGTTGAAGATGGTGAGTACCTTTATGAAGACAAGTGTGCGCAATGCCACGGGAGTTTTGGAGAAGGTAATAATCAGTTTCCGGCGTTAGCCGGCGGAGAGGGAACGTTGACCGATCAGCGCCCGCATCGGACCGTGGGAAGCTACTGGCCTTATACGAGTACACTCTGGGACTACATTAACCGCGCTATGCCTTACGCTCAGCCAGAATCCTTATCCGACTCAGAGGTGTATGCAATCACAGCATACGTGTTGTTCCTGAATGATCTTGTTGACGACGACTTTGTACTATCCTTTGAAAATTTTTCTACGATTGATTTGCCTAACAAATCTAACTTCGTTCCTGACTCGCGGCCAGACACGTTTAACGTCCGCTGTATGCGAGGTTGCAAAGAGCCTGATTCTATTCAGGTAGTCACCAGCGTTGAACGTCAGCCTGCTCTAGTTGGCAACGAACAGCCCACGCAGCTGTCAGCGCAGCTGTCAGCGCAGCCGTCAGCGCAGCTGTCAGATCCTCTGCCAGTCCCTGCAGGTGAAGAGATCTATCGCCAGGCGTGTGGTTTGTGCCATGACAATGGTGTGACCGGTGCGCCAAGGCCACGTGACGCCAGCGACTGGCGCGGGCGCGTTGGTCAGGGGATGCCGGTGTTAGTCAGGCATGCCATTGAGGGTTTTCAGGGAGAAAGCGGTGTTATGTTGCCAAAGGGCGGTTTTAGCTATCTATCGGACCAAGAGGTCGCAGCAGCGGTTCATTATATGGTGGGAGAAAACTTGTGATTAAAAACCTGATGCTCTTGTTTCTATTGATTCCCTGTTCGCACGCCATTGCGGCGTCTCCTTTGCAACAGGGAAAAGCGATTGCTGAAAATCGTAATAAAGGTAACTGCCTTTCTTGTCATTATGTCCAGGGCGCAGAGATGCCGGGGACTATTGCACCACCGTTAATCAGTATGAAACTTCGCTATCCCGACGCGGCGAAACTTCGGTCCCAGATATGGGACGCCACTGCACAAAACTCGGAAACAGTAATGCCCCCATATGGCAGGCATTTAATTCTGACCGAAGCAGAAATTGATCTGGTGTTGGGATATATCTATTCATTATGAGGAACTTATGAAGACTAATTTTTCAAGAAGATGGTTCGTGAAAGGCCTTGCCGCCGTCGCAGTAATTGCGAGTTTTCCCGGCGCAGCTTTCGCTCGCGCAACAGGTGCGTTTAAGGCTGATAAGACCGACAGCGTTGTCAATGTGCTGTTCGGTGACCTACCTATTGAAGCGAGTAGCCAAATCACCTTCAGGTTGCCTGACATTGCGGAAAACGGCGCAGTCGTGCCAGCGACTGTCGCTACTGAGATAGAAGGCGTCACTCAGATTGCAATTGTTATCGATGAAAATCCGAATCCGCTATCGGCCGTGTTTGATATTGGCGAAAGTAGTGTTGCTGATGTTAGTACTCGAATAAAGGTCGGTAAAAGTTCTGTTGCAAGAGCCTACGTTAAGTCCCGGGGTAGAGTTTTTATGACCACCAGGGAAGTAAAAGTCACTATTGGTGGATGTGGAGGATAAATATATGACGGTAAAACCTGTAAAAATCCGAGGACGCCTAAAAGGCGTGATCGCGAACATTAAATGTCTGATGCCGCATCCCATGGAAACTGGCACCCGCAGGGACGACGCAGGCGAACTGATTCCGGCACACTACATAAGGACAGTGACATGTCTTCACAATGATAGCGAAGTGATGACTGCTCATTGGGGGCCGTCAGTCTCTAAAGATCCTTACTTCTCTTTTAAGATTAAGACCGCCAGTGTGGGTGACAGTATTAAAGTAAGTTGGGTCGATAACCTGGGTGAGACATCATCCGGCGATATCGTGCTGAAATGATCAGAGGAACGGTATGCCTGGTCGCACTTTTGGCGGGTGCTGGTAGTGCGAGTGCGGACCCTGAATCCGACCGACAGGCATTGGCGCGATATTTCGAACAGCGATTTCCAGATGTTGAAGTTGCCGCCCATATTGATGGCGCCTACGCACTCAATGCGCAAACGCGTGAGCAGTGGCTGGCCATGGAGGATTTTCCTCCTTATGAGTTTTCTGTAGATGACGGCGAGGTATTATTTGGTGCAAGCTTTAAGGATGGAAGCGGGTATCAGGACTGCTTTGGTGACGGAAACGTCAAAGCGCACTTCCCCTATTTTGACCTTAAAGAGCAGTCCGTGGTCACGCTTGAGTTGGCGATTAATGATTGCAGAGTAGCGAGTGGTGAGGAGCCACTTGCCTACGACGGAGAGGATATTGCCTTGCTGAGTGCCTATATGGCATTCACTTCGCGCGATAGCGTGATTGACATTGAAGTGCCTCCTGAAGGTCTCGCGGCCTATGAGGAGGGCAAGCAGTACTACTACTCGCGACGAGGCCAGCTTAATTTTTCTTGTAGCCATTGCCACATGCAGATGTCAGGGATGAAACTCCGGGCAGAAACCTTGAGTGCAACGATCGGCCACGTGACACACTGGCCCGTCTATCGGCTCAAATGGCAAGAAATCGGGCCGCTTCACCGGCGATTTAAAGAATGCAATGAGCAAGTTGGTGCGGAAGGACTGGAATATCAGAGTGAAACCTATCGGAACCTGGAATACTTTCTGACTTACATGAGCCAGGGGCTGCCCCTTAATGGACCCGCGAGTAGAAAATGAAACGATTTATTGCCTTGTCGTCTATGTTGTTCGTGTGCCTGTTAGCGCAGGCAAACCAACTCACGATGGAATCCGTCAGCGAGCAGATCCTGCAAGCTGAATCCCTGCACCAAAAAGCCCGAACCGTTGGTCATGGTTGGGTTATTACGCTCAAGCTTATTGAACAAGCGAAAGCAGCGCTCGCTGACGACCAATTGATCAAGGCAGATGAGCTCTCAAAACGGGCTCTGGGCACCGCGCTCGCTTCCGTGACGCAATCGATAAAAGAGAAAAGAGTTTGGCGTTCTCGAAAACCTTCTTCGTGAGGCTGCGCTTAAAGAGTCTTTTTGTTAACCAATATCGCCTGTTAGTCCTCGGGGTAAAAAATTGAATCGCCGCGAATTTTTGGAACTGATTGCGAAAGCGGGCGTCACGGCTTCACTGTCTGGATGTCAGACCTTGGGCGACAAAAATGGCAGTGGGTTATACGCGTTGTCAAAATTTGGTCAAGCGCGGGTATTACATATCACGGATACCCACGCGCAGCTAATGCCTGTTTATTTCAGGGAGCCCAGTGTGAATCTGGGGTTAGGGTCGGCGAAAGGCAAAATGCCACATCGTGTGGGTAAAAACCTGCTGTCTGAAATGACGGAAGTGAATCCGATGCTAAGCCATGCATTTACTTACCTCGACTTCACCGAAGCTGCCCAGCGATATGGCAAGGTTGGCGGGTTCAGTCACTTAGCCACACTAATTGATAAGTTAAGGGGCGAGACGGGCGGTGCCTTATTGCTGGACGGGGGAGATACCTGGCAGGGTTCCGGCACTGCGCTTTGGACTCGAGGCAAGGACATGGTGGGTGCGTGCAATCTGCTTGGCGTTGATGTCATGACCGGGCACTGGGAATTCACCTATGATGCTGCTGAAGTTATCGCCAATGCGGCAGATTTCAAAGGAGAGTTCGTCGCTCAAAATATTCGGGCGACTGAAGATGCAATGTTTGAGGGCGTGGATGTTTTTGATGAAGATACGGGTCACGTCTTCAAGCCCTATGTGATGAAGGAACAGAATGGCTATCGAATAGCGGTTATTGGTCAGGCCTTTCCTTACACCCCGATCGCGAATCCTTCACGCTTTATTCCGGACTGGACTTTTGGTATCCAGGAAGAGGATCTTGCACAATTGGTCGAGGATATCCGGGGTAAAGAGAAGCCAGATGCTGTGATCCTGCTATCACATAACGGTATGGATGTGGATTTAAAATTGGCATCTAGGGTGCCGGGCATAGACGCCATTCTTGGTGGCCATACCCATGACGGCGTTCCGGTGCCGGTGGTAGTCAAAAATGCGGGTGGTAACACCATCGTTACTAACGCTGGCTCAAACGGAAAGTTTGTCGGCGTACTAGATCTGGAATTTGGGCGCGCTGGCGTGGTGGGATACCGCTATCGGCTAATGCCCGTGTTCTCTAATCTGCTGGATGAAAATCCTGCGATGGCGAAATATATCCGTGACGTTAGGGCGCCTTACCTATCCACTCTGAACGAAGAGTTAGCGACATCTGAATCGCTTCTCTATAGACGGGGAAACTTTAATGGCACATTTGACCAGGTTATTTGTGATGCGTTGCTGGAACAGTTGGATTCGCAGATCTCGCTCTCGCCGGGATTCAGGTGGGGAACTACAGTCCTGCCAGGCGACACCATTACCATGGAGCGAGTTCTGGACCAGACATGCATGACCTATCCGGAAACCTATGTGCGGGAAATGGAAGGACAGGAATTGAAATCGATTCTGGAAAGTGTTGCCGACAATATTTTTACGCCGGATCCGTATTACCAGCAAGGTGGTGACATGGTCCGCACCGGTGGGCTGGGTTATTCGTGTGCACCTCGGAACGGTTTTGGTGAGCGGATTAGTGATTTACGTCTTCGGGATGGTTCCCTGATTAATGCTAGCCAGCGCTACAAGGTTGCTGGCTGGGCAACAGTGGGCAGTAAATCTGCAGGCCCGGCAGTCTGGGATGTTGTTGCCGATCATTTGCGGGACAAAAAGGAGATCAGCATTGATAGGGTTGAAACGCCTGTTTTAAAAGGGATCACTAACAATCCGGGACTCGCCTAGCGCACTCGATATAGCCTATCTGCACAGCTCATCTACATAGCCCGTAGACATAGCCCGTAGACATAGTCCGTAGACATAGCCCGTAGACATAGCCCGTAGACATAGCCCATAGACATAGCCCGTAGACATAGCCCATAGACATAGCCCATATATCAAGGAGAAGATCATGATTAATATTTTTCAAGGCATCGTTTTATTGGTGGGGAATTTCTTGATGTTTACCGCGACAGCAGAATCGCTAAACCCAGAAAAACCCTTTGCAGAACGCCATGTGCTGCTGCAGGTCAGTGATGAGGACCCCGCTAAATTCTCGTTGGTCCTGGATGTTGCTAACAATCTTATCCGACACTATGGCGGGACAGATAATATTGATGTGCAAATTATCACCTTTGCCGGAGGCGTCAATATGTTGACCCGCCCCGACTCTAACCCGAATTTTGAACGGATAAAAAGTTTGATGGATTCAGAGGTGACCTTTGTGGTGTGCCTAAATAGTCTGGATACAATTAAGCGTAAAACCGGCACAAGGCCGGTAGTCTTCGATGGAACAAAAAGTGTGCAGACTGGTGTCGCCTATATGCTGGAAAAAATTCACGACGGCTATATTCAGATTCATCCGTAGATCGGCCATTGCTCATAACCATTGCTCATAACCCTTGCTCGTAACCCTTGCTCATAAAGTTATTCGTAGCCGTCTTTAAGGACAAAAAAAGCAAGAAACAGCAGCATCATGCTGAAGGGTATGGCCAAATAGATCCCGCTGACGCCGATGACTTCTTCCAGTGTAATTTTTCCGAAGTTCGCGTTTTGCAGTAGCCAGACATCAAGAACTGGAAAAGCCATCGCAAAGACAAAGGCTCCAAACAGAGCGCCGAGTAACGTAAAGAGTGCATCCAGCTTTCCTTCCGAAGCCCCGACTAAACATGTTCCAGGGCAATAACCTGAGACTGCCCAACCAATACCGAAGATAGCACCGCCAGCGACGACCCCCCAGACATACGTTGGTTTGATGCTCATGTTAGCCAGACCGCCAAGATCCAGAAGATAGATTCCAAGGCTTCCTACTCCAATTGCGGTTAGCATTAGTTTTATAATGGACATATCTTTGAGTAAGAGTGTGCCCAGAATCTTGCGGTAGCTTGTAGCGCCGCCCAGGAAAAGGATTGCGCCAAATGCGCAGCCAATGAGGAATCCAGTTAATAAAAGTTCCATAAGGTCCCCGTTAAGTTTTTTTGTAAAGGCGTTTTGCGGCGACGATTGCAACCGCAAAAGTCACAATGCCAAAAATAAACGAACTCACTGCCAGTTGCGAAATTCCGCTGATCATATGGCCGCTGGTGCATCCGCCCGCGAGGCGTGCGCCGAACAGCAATAGCGTACCGCCGGTAAATGCGGCGGCGAGTCGTTTGGGTCTTGAAGAACCGAATTGCATTACCCACATGGCTGGCATAGAACCCTGATCCTGAGGTGGTTGCTGTTTACGAAACAGGGCGGCGGTGACACCCCCGCCAACGATCATTCCAAGAATCAGCATCCAGCCGTACCCTATCCCCCATTCGAGTTGTTCCCCGTATTGGGATAGATAAGCATTGTTTTCAGCGAATGCCGGTGCGACCTGGTGTGTCATCATGGCATCAGTCACTACGAATTGAGTGGAGACACCCAGTGGTTTGACAAGAAAAGTGGCTAGTGTAAGCAATAGGCCTAGAGCGATACCAGCGACCTTCCATGAAATGATTGATTTATCGTTCATCCGTATTCCCAGCTTAAATGGTCGTTATTTAAAACATTAGCATATCATGATATATTAAAAAACAGTAGTTCGAAAAAGAGGCAAAGAAGTTATTTGAAAAAGCGAAAAGGAGTGGTGGCTATTAAACTTCTGGTTGGAACTCTAATAGCGCTGCTGACATTAGAGGTGTTCGCATCAGAGTTTCCGAAGACCATCAACCTGCAGCAGTCGGCCATGGATGCAGACAAGAGTCGCAAGGTACTGGTGCTTTATGTGACGATGGATAGTTGTCCTTATTGCGCAAAACTTGAAGCTGAACTGCTCGATCCAGCGTTTATCAGAGGTGAACTCGACATCGCGCATTTCGTTGAGTTGGAATGGGCAGATCGAAAAATCACGAGTTTTAATGGCGCAAGGGTCCCCACTGCGTCGTTTATGGAACAGTATGGCGTTGTCGTGACACCCACAATTTTGTTTATTAGTTCGGGTGGTGAAGAATTGAGTGACCGCCTGGTTGGTTATCACTCTGGGGACTTTTACTGGCAATACCTGATGAAAGGGATTGTGCAGTCCAGGTCAGTCTCTGAGGGGTTGATTAACGAGCGAATTAATCCCGATTAGTAACCTTGGCTACAGTGTTACAGTGTTGACACCGTTTTAAATAGCGATCAGAGTTTGAGAAATTGAAAGATTGAAAGATTGAAAGATTGAAAGATTGAAAGATTGAAAGATTGAAAGATTGAAAGATTGAAAGATTGAAAGATAGATCCATCTCTGCAGACGGTGAGCTACGAAGTGTTCTTTAGAGATGGTGCCTACAACTTAGCGGTAAGGTGATTGAGTGACATTTAGAGACTTTGAAAACACGGCTGCGCCAACCGTAGGCGAGTTTTATCGACTCAATCACCGATATCAGACCCTTGGTTTCGCGTGTGCAAAGAAGGCAGAATTCGCAAGTTTGTCGCGGGGACCAGCAGGTGTCTGGGAAGTCTGCGAGCGACTCAACATGCTGGTTGATGCCAGTGACACCGATACTGATTTGTCACAACTGGAACATTTACTCCAGACTGCGGAAGCAGCTCGATGTGATAACCAACCTGACTGGCTGGTATTGACCGGATTGGTGCATGACTTGGGTAAAATTCTTGCGCTTGCGGGTGAACCTCAATGGGCCGTTGTCGGAGATACCTTTCCCTTAGGTTGCCCTTTTGACAAGCGCATTGTGCATAGTGAGTTCTTCAAGGACAATCCTGATACTCGTGTCGCACGATTTCAACAGGGAGCGGGCATCTATAAAGAAGGCACGGGTCTGCGCGATGTCACCATGTCCTGGGGGCACGATGAGTATATGTACATGGTGGCGAAACCCTATCTGCCAAAAGAGGCGCTATTCGTTATCCGTTATCACAGCTTCTATGCTGCCCATGATGAAGGCGCCTACGATTATCTGATGGATGATGAGGATCGTGAATTGATGAACTGGGTCAGGTTGTTCAGGCAGTATGATCTGTATTCGAAATCGGAATCCCCACCCGACACAGTAGCCTTGAAACCATATTACACAGATCTGATTAGACGGTTTTTTCCGGAAACGATTGAATGGTAGTGGGCCTCGAGTATTTAGCTTGAGAGTGTGCCTGGGGAGTGTGCCTGGGGAGTGTGCTTGGGGAGTGTGCTTGGGGAGTGTGCCTGGGGAGGGTGCCAGGAGCGTTTTCCTAGCGTTTTAAATGATCGTGGGTTTTGGCGTGACGTCATGATCATTTACGCTCATGATGTCGGTGTCAGGGGAATTGATCTGCTACATGATCGTTATATTGTGCGTTTTTTCTGATCGGGGATGTAACACTTTTGGTAACCGCTCGTCTCATTTACATAGGCGTTCTTTACATAGGCGTTCTTTACATAGGCGTTCTTTACATAGGCGTTCTTTATATAGCTTTCCTTTATATAGCTGTCCTTTAAATACTGAAAGGTTGATCAACAAATTGAATACGTTAAAGGCTCAAGGAATTTTATGGTTTTCGCTCCTGCTTTCTGCGGGTGTACAGGCCGAAACGGCAGTTTTCGCGGGTGGTTGTTTCTGGTGTGTGGAAGCGGCATACCAGGATCTCGAAGGTGTCACAGGCGCCGTATCTGGTTTCACCGGAGGGAAACTCAAAAACCCAACCTATAACGGTAACCATCGTGGCCACTACGAAGCCGTGGAGGTTACCTATGACCCTGCTGTCGTAAACTACGAGCAGTTATTGGAAGTTTTCTGGCACAACATTGATCCGTTCGATAATCGTGGGCAGTTTTGTGACAAGGGACCCAGTTATCGTAGTGCTATTTTTGCGACTGACGAGCAGAGATCGCTGGCAGAGGATTCAAGAGAACGGGTGGTAAATCAGTTTGAATCGGCAGTTGTTGCGACAGAGTTGCTGCCAGCTTCTAAATTTTGGCCAGTTGAAGCTGCGCACCAGGATTATTATAAAAAGAATCCGGTCCGCTATCACTTTTATCGTACCGGTTGTGGTCGGGATCGTCGGTTAAGCCAGATATGGGGCGATGCCGCCGGCGGTCACTAGTGTGTTGGATGCATAAGCTCAATGTTGTCGAAAAACACGAACTGCGGGGTTTTTTCCGGCGGGGATACACGCTTTTTTAATTTAATATTTAGGCGGTGTTTAGGTGTTTAGGTGTTTAGGTGTTTAGGTGTTTAGGTGTTTAGGTGTTTAGGTGTACAGGTGTTTAGGTGTACAGGTGTTTAGGTGTACAGGTGCTGGCTTATTTCGCTCATTCCTTTTTTAGAAATCGAGTTTTTTAGAAATCGAGTTGGCTCGACGACGGTGATCTATGAGGACAGATACCCCGACCATTCTAATCCCAGCAGGACTGCCAACAGCCAAGGTTATTCTATGGGTAAGATCATCGCCGAGAATGCATTTGGGGAAGTTGCGGAAACCAGTGGTCGATGGGATGCAGTTACCTGTTGTTCCTGGGGCAATGTTGGCCCAATTGTTTCTAAGCACCAGAAGAATTTTGGCCTCTGGCAGCATCAAATCGAAGGAATGCTGCTTGGTAAGTACGACCAAAACTGGGTGTACCGACCCTGGTTTCCGGTCGATGTCAGGGGTGACGCTAATTGCCATATAGGATTGCTGGAGAGTACTGAGGTTGATAACGGCGATCGGTTTATTGCCGGGCCTACAGATGCAATGGATGTCGCCGATGTGTGCGCGAAAATTGACAAAGTGCTCCCTGAACTTTCCTTTGAGGTCTCTGAGTCGGTTGAAATACATCCGAAAAAGATCCAGGTGCGCGAAGAAAAGTATCGCTCAATCTGGATGGGCTTTGACTGCAGAAATGAGCGAATACAGGCAGTTACGGGGGTGGCGTTCAAGCCCTTTGAGGATTCTCTGCGAGACTGGGGCGAATCGCTTGTTTTGATTGGTGGCGTGAAGCCGCTTTCGATTAAGGAGTAGCTGCAGCAATGCCCGGATCGTTATATCATCGGTTGTCATGACGAACCAAAAACTCACAGCCCTGATTGCTTTCGTGGTGGTGCTGGTTGTTGGAACCCTACTGTATCGTGACTGGCCGCAGTTACGTGCAGAAGATTCATCATTGCCCGTCCCCGAAAAATCCGCTTCAGAACCGCAGCGAAGTACCCAGGTCAAAGCTACATTGACCGAATGCAATAAGCGTCCTGGCACCAAGACATCAGCGAAGGGCCATATTACTAATGTTGGCAATGTGGATCTGCATTATGTCAGTGTTAAATTACTGTGGCTGAACTCAGCAGGGTTGTTAGTTGAAGCAAAAGAAACCTACGTGCTTAATAATGAAATTCTGCCCCCTGGCGAGTCCCGGCAATTTATGGACTTCACCCAAAAAGTTTCAGCGGTAAGATGTAACGTAGAAACCATTGACTGGTGGTAATCCATCACCACCCCTTAAGGAGAATAAGATGAACGAAACCCGCGATTTTGTCCTTAACCAGACAATGCTCAGGATAAAAGATCCGGCAAAATCAGTGCCTTTTTACCAGGACGTGCTGGGTATGGTATTGATAGACAAGTTTGACTTTCCAGAGATGTCTTTTTCCTTGTACTTCATGGGGTATCCAACGGAGGCGATACCTGAGGACCGAGCCGAACGTGCCAAATGGTTGTTCGAACAACCCGCGCTACTGGAGCTCACTTATAATTATGGGACGGAAAACGATGACACGTTGAGTTACCACAACGGCAACGATGATCCACGAGGCTTTGGCCACATTGGTGTTTCAGTACCGGACGTATACAAGGCCTGTGAGCGGTTTCAGGAAATGGGTGTTGAATTCGTGAAAAGACCCGACGATGGGACGATGAAAGGCCTTGCGTTCATCAGGGATCCGGATGGTTACTGGATTGAAATACTTTCTCCCAGTGGGTTGCGCGACTTGATTCTTGAGAGTGCCGGGTAAGGATCCGTTTGCAAGACTATTGATTTCCGCACATCATGGGCTGAAAGACTACATTGGAGAGTAATTATGAGTGAACAACGATCTTCCTTTCGTCGATTTGATGAATGTACGAAAGAAGACATAAAGGCTATTGGAGCGAATGCCAAAGCTTTTGCCGATGGACTACCCGACAGAGTGCTCAAGCACCTGAAACTGTTGGATGGTGATTTTGGTGGTTTTAATGTCGATAGGCTTGAGCACAGCTTACAAACGGCAACCCGGGCTCATCGCGACGGCCGCGATGAGGAATATGTCGTGTGTGCGTTACTGCATGATATCGGTGACACGCTTGGTACATATGACCACGGAGCGATTGCCGCTGCGATTCTCAAACCCTTTGTCTCGGAAGCGAACCAGTGGATGATGGCAAACCATACTGTTTTCCAAGGGTACTATTACTTCGAGCACATTGGTGGGGACAAAAATGCGCGGGATGTTCATGCGGACAATCCTCACTTTGAGTACACCAAGGAATTCATTGAGAAGTACGACATGCCGGCGTTCGACGAGAACTATGATTCTATGCCGCTCTCAGAATTTGAACCTATGGTAAGGCGCGTTCTTGTTAAGGGCTCTCGGTAGGGCATCGCATTGAATCGGCAGGGCTATTAACAAAGATAGTGGTCAGGCTTGAGGTTTTGGGCGTGGTGACGAGCGGCTTGTCTAGGGCGCTTACTAATTCTATAGAAGCCTAATCATAGAAGTCTGAACATAGAAGCGGACTGTTTCCGTTGTCCAGTCGATCGAGTTCAGCGTTAGTCGCGGGTCGAGTTACACAAGTGCAAGGGCACGGATTTGATCTTGGCGCTCACCCTCCTGTGGGCGCTGTTTTTGGATTAGATATTGGTTGTTGTTAAAAGGGTGCCGCTGAATTGTCTCGGCCCCCCAGGGCAGCAACAGATAGGGAGGTCAGATGAACTTTGAAGACTTTACAGAAATCACCAGGCGGCGCTATGAATATGCTCAGGGGATTGATACCCGGGATTTTACCTTGTTGAGATCCATCTTCACGGAAGATATCACGATGGATTTCGAGGACTACAGCGGCCAGCCCTCCTCGAGCCTTAAAGCCGATGACTGGGTGGCCGGTTGCAGGGTTCTATTTACCGGTTTGGATTCGACCCAGCATGTCATGAGTAACCCTATCGTAGACATAGAGGGCGCGCGGGCGCAGTGTCGGATGTACATGAAGGCGGAACATTTTCTCCAGAACAATCAGGGCAGCGGGGACTTTGCCCTTGGTGGTTATTATGTGGACCAGTTGGAGAAAGTGAATGGCAAATGGCTGATTAACACGGTTACCCTGAAAATTTTATGGAACCGGGGTAACCGTCATATCATGTCTTTGGCTTCAGCACTGGGCGCTCAAAAATTGAAAGAGGAAGCTTAGGCAAGCTTTGGATCTAAGGCGTGGTCAAGTGCGTGAAGAAATGCCCGATTCAGACGGCGGCTGACTCTTGCGGTGGGGATGAACGAATCAGCCCCATGATAGAGTCCGGGGAAAATCGAAAACTCACAAGGAACATCTGCGGCCATTAGTCGCTGTGCGTAGTCAATATTCTCATCTCGGAAAAGATCTTCGGAACCCACACAGATGTAGGCCGGAGGTAACCCGGTAAGGTCAGTAGCCCTTGTAGCGGCTGCGTAGGGCGATGCCTGCTTTCCGGGAATACCATCCAGGTACATTTCCCAGGCGTTGAAGGAGGTGGATCGCTTCCAGATCGGGTGATTTTCAAGTTTTCCGGAACGGGTTGCGTGAAGGTTGTCGATCATCGGGTAAAGCAGCAGTTGTAGCTGCAAAGGAAAGTTGTCCTTGTCTCTATTCATGAGCGCAACGCCGGCAGCCATCCCGCTGCCAGCACTGGCGCCTCCGATCGCTACCCTGTCCTTATCTATTCCTAACGCCTTGGCGTCATTCATTATCCAGCCGAGCGCTGCGTAACAATCATTGGGTCCTGCTGGAAAGGGGTGTTCAGGTGCCAGGCGGTAATCTACAGAAAAGACGGTGCAGTTGCAGTGATCTGCGATGATTTTTGCTCTTTCATCCTCCGCGTTACCCATGATATATCCGCCACCATGGATCCAAAGTACGGCTGGTTGGGCGGGTTGCTCATTCTTTCGATAAATATAAACATCAACTGTACCGTCCTCGGTATCGATTGTTTTTCTGTCAGAAAGTACCTTGACGGAAGAAGAAGGCCGGGGGCGTGAAGCGATGAGGTCGCGTATACGAGCAATATTATCCCGGTTCAAATCTAGCGCGGGCAATGCTTCCAGCGCGGGTAACAATTCAGGATCGATGCGATTGTAGTCAAGTAGCATATTTTTTCACTTTAGGGATTGTCACGGTTTATATTTCGAGCGACGTCTATATAGTTGAGAGCCTGGCAGTAGTATTACAAATCACAGAACGGATTAGAAATGATTGGGTGGCATAGAAATGACTGAGCTAACAGTACCCGTTAAGTTGCAGGGTGTTCATGGCAGTCCCTACACAAGAAAGTCTCTTGCGGCGCTAAGGTATCGAAGGCTTCCCTATCGATTCATTATTGGTCAGCCGGGTATTCCGATCCCCGCAGGCTACCCTGACTGGCAGTCATTGCCGGTACCTAAGGTTGGCTTACTACCCACATTCTATGGCGCAGACGTTGGCGGTGAATTAAAAGCAATCACTGATTCCACGCCGATTCTAGCGCAACTGGAATCGTTGTCGGACGAAAGAAGCCTCTATCCAACAGACCCGGTCATCCGTTTTATCAACTATGTACTTGAAGATTATGCCGACGAGTGGCTCACCCGTTGCATGTTCCACTACCGGTGGATGTATGCAGCAGATATCGATAAAGCGGGTGCCATCCTGCCCTTGCTAAGGGACACTGGAATTCCGCAAGCGCAACACGAGAAACTGAAACAGTTCGTGTCGACCCGTCAAATCGAACGATTATACGTGGTGGGGTCAAACGAAGTAACGACACCTGTCATAGAAGATAGCTATCACAGATTCCTGACGTTGATGGATGCACACTTGCAAGAGTACCCGTTTTTGATGGGTAGCAGGCCTGGATCATCGGATTTTGGCGTGTTTGGCCAACTTACCTGCCTGACTCATTTTGATCCCACACCGACAAAAATCGTGTTGGAAGAATCCCCAAGGACCTATGCATGGGTTGAGCGTTTGGAGGACCTTTCCGGGTTTGAGGTGGACGAGTCTGGGTGGTTCACCCGGGATTCTATTCCGGATTCGATACTAGCGTTGCTCGGTGAGGTGGCGCGAGTTCATCTGCCACAGATGCTCGCCAACGCTCGTGCCATCGCGGCGGGGGAGAAACAGTTTGAAACAGAAATCGATGGCAAGGTTTGGCAACAGCCATCATTTCCTTACCAGGCAAAGTGCCTGCGTTGGACCAGGGAGGAATTTGGTGCTCTCAGTGATGTTGATCGTGAAAGCGTCACGCGCCTGCTGTCCAATGTCGGATTGATGCCTTTGATCGACGAAGCTGTTGGTTAGACCTGCGCTTAATAAAGCGTAAAAAAACCCGACGTTGCCGGGTTTTTTTACCAGCGGGCTATTTGCTTTTCGGCGCTTGCTCACTTTCCAGCCATCTATTCAGCGTGTCATGGAAATGCCTGATCTTGGATTCCTGATAGCTTGCAAAAATGGTCTCGCCTTTAGGGTGAGAATGAAGACCCTTTTGTACCATGCCATGATTCACATAATCCTGATTAAAAATCTTTGCCAGGTTGCTGCCAATCTCAGTGGCTACCGTATAGTCGTCATCAATGTCGAGGAATGTGCACTTTGCCGGTTCAGGCATAGGCGCGCCCTCGGGTAGAGCGATCATATACATCACTTCGTGCAACGATTGCTCAGGGTTATCACCGTCCGGGCGGAATCGATAGAAGATAGGACTGAAGTCAGCCCAGGGGCTGATGTTTGGAAACACCGAATAGTAAATAGCGTCATTTAAGTCGGCGTCACTGATTTGATCTACATATTCGCCAAATTGTGGCCGCATTGTTTCGCGTCTGGCCGCAGCGGATGATTCACGATACTCATTCGGATCAGTCGGATAGACCATTGGGTCATCTTCCTGTCCGGAAATAATTTTTCCGCCGACCCAGCTACACATTTGTATGTCCGCGGACTTCACGTCGCCGCTGATATATTCGGCATGTTCGGTGAACCTGCCTGTACGGCCGTTTTGTAATTCCACTTCAACTTCATTTTCAGCGACCCGCCTGTAGATGTGGCCGCTGATCATGTGCTTCATGCTCTGGTAGGCCTTGCCGTCGGGATAACAGGAAGGGTCGTTTTGATCGAGCCCGGTGTGGGGGCTTGGATATCCTGACGGAGACATCGCTCGTGAGAAATTCCCCCACGTGTCGTACTTGGAGTTTGTATCTCCAAAGGAACCCAATAGTTCAGGATGGGTGGCAATTACATGGTAAGACTCCATGAAAGCTTCCTGTGCAACTTTCCAGTTGCAGGGCAGCCGCTTGATCAGGTGTGCTGCTTTAAATCGACGCTCAAAGGGATGACTAAAATGTCGATCAAAGTCACCGATGAAATCAGCCAGTGGTTCACAGGCAGGGTCGGGGTTAATGAAGTAGAACCCTCCCCATTTACCAATATTGATTGCTGGTAGAGAGTATTCTTCTTCCGTAACACTGGGAAAGTCCCAGTGGGCAGGTATCTCTTTGAGTTTGCCGTCGAGGTGCCAGGACCAACCGTGGAACGGACAGCGGAATACCTTAAGCTCCTTGCGGTGGTTGTCGCAAAGCGCGCGTCCTCTATGCAGGCACGCATTAGGAAACGCCTTAACTTCATCTTCAGAGACACGAACGACAATAAACGATAGGGAAGCAATGTCATAGACGTGGGTGTCGCCTACATTCTGGATATCAGACTCGTGGCACGCCATCTGCCAGACACGTTTCCACAACCGCTCAACCTCAAGGTCGTGTGCTTCTTTGGAAAAGTAGCGGTGGGTGGGGATTTTGGTTACCCCGGCAGGATAAGGGGAGTCTTCGAGATACACGGCCGGAGGCGGTACCTTGTCTGCTTTTAGAATGTCGTTGTAGGAGATTCCGTTCGATCGATCGTGGCCAGTTTTTGTTTCAACCATAAGGCTGCCTCGTTGTATTGTTTAGTGTTATCTGGGTGAATGGACCAATCATACCCATGCTTGGGCAAAACCATCAAGCCTGACTGTTTTAATCAGATGTAGCGCCATCATGAAGATTGATCGGAATCCGTTGTCGTTCACGTTTCCCCGGTATTTATGGCACGGGTCTCAACGTGTTTGAGCTGCCATAAAGCCTGAATGCGCATGATTAGCATCAGCACTCGCCGCTATAACCCAGCAATAGTTCCCTACCTCTGAAGGCGTAATTGACGCGTGGTGTTCATCTGGACAATTTTTGTAGTACAGTATAAAACTTCAATTCGCCGGACCTTTTTGATCTGATGAGTGCTGACCGTTATAAAGTAGTGGGGTCTAATGCTTCGCCCTTTGCCATCAAGTTACGGGCAATTTTTCGCTATCGACGCCTCCCGCACACCTGGTATCTGAATAGGGGTGCGATTGCTGAGGCCACAGCCCACGTGCGTCCTCCGATTATTCCTAAGGTACATTTCCCCGGTGATGCGGACGACACATGGCATGTGGATTCCTCTCCCATCGCCTACCTGCTCGAAGCGCGGCACGCTGGCCAGTCCATCATTCCTGATGATCCGGTCCAGGCGGTGCTGTCTCACCTCCTGGAGGACTTTGGTGATGAGTGGGGCACCAAGATGATGTTCCATTACCGCTGGCAGGATCACGACAACGGTGGTGACCGCGATAGAATGGGCTGGTGGATGTCCTATCCTGGAATGGGGCCTACTTCGGATGAAGAACTGGAATCAAAAACGCGAGACTTTTACGAGTGGCATATCCCTCTTTGGCCGGTCGCAGGTATCGAACCGGGCAACGTACCCCTGATCGAAGAGATGTATCGGCAAATCCTTGATGCCTGGGAAGACGTGCTGCGTGAGCAGGAGTTCCTGTTCGGCTCCAGACCATCGCTCGGAGACTTTGGTTTTTACGGACAATTGTTTCAGTGCTGGATGAATTATGCCTCCCGGGATGTCATGAACGAACGATGCAGACGACTCCCTGCATGGCTTTCCCTGATGGATGACCCGGGTGGTGTGGAGGGTCAATGGCTGGATGCAACATTGCCCCTTAACAAAGGTGTCAGAAAGCTGCTTTGGCTGGCAGGGGAAGTCTATCTGCCTTATCTTGATGCCACAGATAAAGCGATCTCGGCGGGAAATGATCGGCTCAAATTCCAGGGGCTGGGTTTCAGGCACGAGCAAAAGCCGATGAAATACCATGCAAAGTGTTTACAAGTTATTCGCGAAAGAGTGTCGTCGCTTTCCGATGATGGCAAAACCAGACTTCAAGCAATAGTTGCCGGAACTGATATCTGGCACTACTTAGGTGATAAATAGAAAATTTAAGGGAAGCAAAAATGGTCAAACTAAAAGGTAGAAACGCGATTGTAACGGGCGCAGCTGTTGGTCTTGGTAGCAGTTATGCAAAAGCATTGGCGCAGCAAGGTGTCAATGTTGCTGTGTGTGATCTGCGCGAGGAAATTCACGAGATTGCGGAAAGTTTGCGGGCCTTGGGCGTTAATGCCGTTTCGTATCAAGGCGATGTGTCGGATCCGGATCATGTTCGGACAGTGGTCGATGGTGCTCGAGAAGAATTTGGTAGTATTGATATATTGGTCAACAACGCCGGTGTTTGGGGTGTAAGTGTTGCAGATGACGGCATGGATAAATCGATCGAGGATTACGAACAGATTATCGGTACTAACCTAAAGGGTGAATACCTGTTTGGTCGAGCGGTGATTCCGATCATGATTGCCCAGGGTAACGGTGGTGAGATCGTCAATATCGCCACCGATCATATGGTCACCTGCGGAACACCTTATTTCTGTTGTCCGAAACTGGCAACATGCCCGTGGGGTGATTCGCCCAGGCCGACCGGGGGAGGGGATGCGATGGACCTTTACGATGCCGGTAAGTGGGGGTTGAACGGTCTTTTATATGGATGGGCAAAAGCGCTTGCTCCGCACAATATTAGGGTCAACGCTTTTTGTATGGGCGCAACTGATTCACATATGCTGCGGAGTTTTCACAACTTTGACCCGTCAGAAGAAGAAGTTGCAAGCTGGATGCGGGCTGAAGACAATGCCCAGGCAATGATCGATATGTTGGAAGAAGGCCCTTCAGGACGAAATGCACAGAACGTTAACTTCTGCATTGGACGTCCTGTTCAATTGGAACCTGCACATGACCATGTTTATGTCGTTCCAGAGCAGGTACGCTTAGGAGAGTCATCATGAGCCTTTCAGGAAAAGTAGCGATAGTGAGCGGCGCGGCGCAGGGTCTTGGGCGGGCATTTGCTATTCGGCTTGCGGCAGAGGGTTACAAGGTTCTTGGTTTTGACGTAAAAAAAGAAGTTTTTGATGTGCCTGGCGTTACCGGACTGATGGCGGATGTTTCAAAACGTGAGGATGTCGAAAGCGTTGTCGCGAAGGCATCTGATATGGGCGCAATAGCGATACTGGTTAACAATGCTGGTACCTGGAAAAAGACACCCGTCGACAGTACATGGCAACAGGCGATCGATGATTGGGACTTCATCATGGATACTAATCTCAAGGGTGTCATGATGCTCTCTCGGGCGGTTGTACCGTTCCTTCAAAAAGACGGTGGCCATATCATCAATGTGTCGACTTACTATGTACTGCCGGCAAAAAGTGATGGTACTAACCAGCCAGATACAGACCTGTACAATGCGTCGAAGTGGGCGCTGAATGGCTTTACAGATGCCTGGGCAGAGTATCTGGAGAAGGACAACGTGAAAGTTAATGGCATGTGCATGGGTGCTACAGACACACCAATGCTGAGGGGTTTATTTGCAACTAACGAACTTCCAGAGGAAATGGCCGCTGTTGTGATGAAGCCGGAAGACATCGCCAGCCAGATGATGGATATTATAGCCAGCGGTCGAACGGGCGAGAATTTTGGTGCCTGGGTAGGGGAAGAAATCACCATCGGCGATCAACCGCCGTTACACAAACGAATGACAGGATAAATAAAGGAATAAGTATGAGTATTTTGGATCAATTTAGGCTTGATGGACAGGTTGTCGTTGTTACCGGCGGCGGTCGTGGTATTGGGGAAGCCATAGCGCTTGGCATGGCAGAAGCTGGTGCCGATATTGTTGTCGCTGCCAGGCGAACGAACGAAATTGAAGCCGTTGCCGAAAAGGTACGGGCGCTGGGCAGGCGTGCGCTGGCCATCACGACGGATATGATGGAAATCGAACAGGTCCAGGCACTTGCCGACCAGACCTTTAAAGAGATGGGGGGATTAACCTCGTGGGTCAGCAATGCAGGTGGCGCGGACGACCGTGTACCAAGGACGCTGCTTGAGATGCCAGAGAAGCAGTGGGATTTCCAGATGAACCTTAACTTGAAAGCAGTATGGACTGGTGCCCAGGCCGCGGGTAATTACATGAAGGACAATGGTGGGGGTACCATCATCAATATCTCATCTCAGGCTGGTAACAAAGCATCGCCCTTCAACGGCCCTTATGCAGTCGCGAAAAGCGGCGTTAATAATCTGACTCAAACCCTTGCTGCAGAAATGGCGCCATTGGGTATTCGAGTAAATTCCGTATCGCCAGGCCCGATTCCTACTGAAGTTTTTCTGGAGTTTACCAAACTGACAGAAGAGGACATTCCCAATATGGGTAAACAGTTTGGTATTCCGCTCGGCCGAATTGGGATGCCGGAAGACATTGCGCCCGCGTGTGTTTATTTGGCATCTGGAGCATCCAGTTGGATGACCGGTCAGGACATTAAAATTAACGGCGGTCTCTAGTATGTCGGGCGTTTATCTTTCTTCGGGAACCCGGTCGGCGCTCGGTAATTTTGGCGGCTCGTTGAAAGACGTTGAGTTCACTGAGTTGGCGTCACATGTCGCCCGAGCCTGTATTGAGAAATCTGGCGCTAGTCCCAGTGCGATAGACCACATTGTGTTCGCGACGACCTGTCCGACTGACAAGGATTCACTCTTTGCGGCTAGGGTAGTAGGGATAAAAAGTGGGCTGCCAGAAGAGGCGGCCGCCCTGGATGTATCAAGGGCTTGCGCCTCAGGATTGCAGGCAATTATTTCTGCCGGCCAGCAGATTGAAACGGGCCAAAGCCAATTAGCTTTGGCGGCGGGTGCGGAAATGTTTAGTCGGGTACCCTTTGCGGTAACCACTTCGCGATGGGGGAATCCGCGCGGTAATCAACAGTTGGAAGATGTATTGGAGTGGTGTTATCGCTGCCCGTTCAGCCTTGAATATATGGGCGATACTGCAGAGAACCTGACTGAAAAGTACCAGTACGAAAGGGCGCCCATGGACGACTATGCGGTCAGTAGTCAGGCGAGGGCACTTGCTGCTATTAAGTCAGGGTTTTTAGCCAAACAGATTGTGGCAGTAGACGTGCCTGAAGGTCGATCCACGCGTGTTTTCGATACGGATGAATCGCCACGCGAAGGTATTACAACGGAGCGGCTCGCGAAACTTCGCCCGGCATTTCAGGAAGGGGGAAAAGTCACCGCGGGTAACTCCTCCGGGGTGACTGATGGTGCCGGTGCAATGCTGGTAGGGACGCGGGAATCGATGCTAGCGAATGGCGTTATGCCGGAGGCTCGGGTCGTGAACTGGACTGTGGTGGGTGTACCTCCGAGGCTAATGGGGCATGGCCCTGTTCCTGCGATTGAAAAACTGTTAGCAAGAACAGGTTTGACGATTCCAGAAATAGATTACTTCGAAGTTAATGAGGCCTTTGCGGTGGTTAACCTTCACGTAGAAGCGCAGCTTGGCATTCCCAGAGATAAGCATAATCTTTATGGTGGCGGGATATCGGTTGGCCACCCGCCGGGAGTGACCGGCCTAAGAATGGCCATGAACGGTGTCCAGCACTTGAAAGAAACTGGCGGCCGTTACGCAATTCTTTCCATGTGTCTGGGTGCTGGCCAGGGCCTTGCGATGCTGATCGAGAATTCAAGCGACTAGCTTTTAACGCGTTTACCTTGAGCGGCCGCCAGACGTCAGTAATTAAGATGTCTGGAACGGCCATTAACCAGTAATGCCCTCTACGCTTAAAAAGGTCCCGTCGTCTGCGCGGTTGACCTTGTGCACTCCAAGTACTGCGGAGGGCTTCAGGCCACCATGTATGTGCGGGAACAGTTCATCTCCAGCGCCGTCAAAATCCGGTTGGATATCACCAACCGGTGCGGTCCCTTCATAAACTGTTTCAACGCCTGAAGCTTTTAGGCTTGCCACTGTCATGCGAAGACAGTACCAGTGTCCCGGCACTTCCGGATAAAAATGGTTGGCTACGTTTAATAGCTTCTGCGGATTGGAGGTGCCGTGAGTGAATCCGTCTACTTCATAGGTCGGGGGGTAGTAGGTACCGTCGATCGCGATGTTCTGGTCCCAAAGTGTTGCCTGTACCAGATGAAAGACGAAAGGGTGTTCTTGTGGCATAGATAAACTCGCTATCAGGTTTTTTTAAAATTGAGGTTAAGTTCAAGCGTCCCAAGCATAATACCGGGTTGATGCTGAAATGTGTTGTTCTCGGCGTATTCGAACTCATCGATGCGGTCAAAAATTGCCTTCCACGTGCTCATTTGTTCAAGCCTGGACAGACTCGCACCGGGGCAGACCCGCGCTCCCTGAGAAAATGTCAGGTGTCGAGTTCCGGCTTTACGATCCAGCTTTAGGTCCAGCGGCTGATCCCATTCCTGCGGGTCTATATTAGCGGCTGCCCACCTGAGGTGAAGGTAGGAACCCTTGGGTACCTTCACGCCCTGAAACACCTCGTCCTGGCTGGTGATTCGTGTCGAGAGTCCTTGTGTTGGTGATCTCAGTCGCATCCCCTCTTCTGTAAAGGCGCGCAGCTTGCTGCGATCCGCTTTAATTTCATCCCAGATCTTCGGACGTTCGATAAGTAGCTGAATCTGTTCAGAGATTGCATACTGTGTGGTTTCTAAGCCGCCGATGATCATGGCGTAGACGATGCCATTGATCTCCAGATCGTGAAGTTTTCGTTTTAGGGGTGAATACTCGACTTCTGTCAGAAAACTGATCATGTCTTCGGTCGGATTCTTTCGCTTTTCCTTGATGAGGTCAGCCGTGTACTGTCTGAATTCATCAAGGACTTCGAATTGAGTTTTAGTCTCTTCTGCCGGCAGTATGTTGTTGTGCTTGGAACCATAAACGAACGGTTTTACCGTTCCGTCCCCGTAATATTTCAAGAGTTTTAGGTCTTCAGTCGGCCATCCTAGGATATTGGCCATGACGGTTTGTGGTACTGGTTGGGCGAACTGGGAGATCCACTCGACTTGGCCCGCATCAATCCATTGGTCGATCCATTCGTTGACGACTTGATCTACCATCGCTTGGTTCCTACCTGCGCCTGGACCTACCCAAGGGTCTGTGAGCTCTTGTCGATGGGCCCTCCAGAGTTCAGGGTTAGGCCTAAGTGAGGCCATGGACGCGAATAGGGCGCCTATGTTGGGCATCTCGAACAGGTCTTCTCCAGAGGCTATAAGTTGCTGTAGGGCTAGGCTTCCAACGACCAGGTACCTGTCCTGATCCCTGACGACGTTCGCAATGTCTTCATGCTTTGACAGAATAAAAGCATCCGTGCCGGGTTCGAATCCTTCGCCCGGAATGCGGTGCACCGGCGCCTGTTCATGAAGAATGTCGTAGGCTTCATACCAGTGTTCCTGCGCGCCCGGTGAGAACAGATCAACTTCTTCCAGTGAATGCGGGCAATTCATGGCGCTGAGTTCGTGATTAGGGGTTTTTTGTTCGCTCACAATGTATCTCCTTGGACTATTTCAGGGCAATGTTATTATTGTAGTAGAGTACAGAAAATACTGAAAATTGCATTACAATATAAAAGCCGCGATTCTAGAGGCCTGTACCCCTATCAAAGAATGGAGAGTTTGATGAATTGGAGCCCTTTTGACCCAGAGGTGATGACAGACCCCGCCAAGGGTCACCAGTATCTGTTGGATAAATGTCCGGTCCATCACTGCGATAAATTTGAACCTCCTTTTTATACCTTGTCGCGCTACGCAGATGTGGAATATGCGCTGCGGGACATTGAAACTTTCAGTAGCCACTTTGGGCAGGGGCCGCGTTTCACAGAACCTGCGGGTATGCTGTGTGATCCACCACAACATACCCAATATCGAAAGCTGATACAGCCTGCATTTACACCCAAAGCAGTAGCAGCTCTTCGCCCCCTGGTTGTGCCATTAGCAGATCGGCTGATCGATGATATCTTGGCCGGGGAACCGGAGTTTGATCTTCATGACGATCTGGCGTTCCCATTGCCGGTCATTATTATCGCCGGGATGCTTGGCGTACCTTCTGAAGACCTTGAGGATTTCAAGCGATGGTCCGACATGCAGGTAGCGCTGATGGGGTCAGAAAACCCATTACAATACGTAGACGAACAAACGAGATTCCAGACATATATGCACACGCACATGATGCGCCGCCGGTCCCTGATCGAATCGGGCGCAGAGGTGCCTGAAGACTTGCTCACGCTAGTGGTCGGTGCGAAAACCGATGCTGGCGAGTACATTCCTGATGGCGATGCGTTATCCATGCTGAATCAACTGCTGGTGGGTGGCAATGAAACAACGACGTCGTTGATCACCAACATGATATGGCGGTTATTGGAGGTACCATCCCGCTGGCAAGAAATTCTTGATGACGAATCCCTGATTGGTGCGGCTGTTGAGGAAAGCCTAAGGTTTGACCCGCCGGTACTTGGTTTGTATCGAAACGCGACCAGGGATGTAGACCTGCATGGCGAGGTAATCCAGAAGGGCAGCAAGGTTTATATTAACTATGCCGCTGCGAATCGGGACCCGAGGATATTTGAGAAGCCGGATGAATTTAATCTGCACCGCGAGACCAAGCGTCATATGGCGTTTGGGCTTGGGGTGCATTTTTGCATAGGTGCACCCACGGCACGCCTGGAGGCAGAGGTGGCGTTGTCTTTACTTCGGCGGCGAGCTCCGAACCTTCGTCTGCTTGGTGAGGGCGAACGTATAGGTCCCTTCTTTTTATGGGGACGACGCAAATTACCAGTAACCTGGGGCTAGTAAAGAGATATCGTATAGTGCACCTCCTTGATTCAGGTATTGGGCTAGACCTTGGGCCGGGGGTGGCTGAATGTAGGGCAGGTGTTGCCGTGGGCAATCAATTTAAATCAGGAGCATAAGTATGGAATTGGGACTAGAGGGAGCAAGAGCAGTCATTTCTGGCGGTAGCCAGGGTATTGGGCTTGCGGTCGCTGAACACCTTGTGAAAGAAGGCGCGAGCGTATGTATCGCAGCCCGACGTAAAGATATTCTGGATGCTTCAGTTGAGGCGCTGTCGAAGCATTGTTCAGCGGATAGCTCAGCGCATGGTTTCGTGTGTGATGTCTCTGACTATGATGCGACGGTGCAATGGATGAAGGATGCGGCGGCAGAGATGGGTGGTATCGATATTGTGGTCCATAACGCCACCGGAAGCGGCCAGCCTGATGGTGGACCGGATTCCTGGCGCAAGAATTTCGAAATTGATGTGCTTGGGATGGTTGGCATGAGTGAGGGAGCGCTGCCATTTCTTGAGCAATCTGACAGAGCGGTTATGGTGCAGATTGCATCCATTACAGGTGTGGAACATCACGATGTTCCAATCAGCCCGAGTTACGGTGCAATGAAAGCTGCATCGATTCGGCATATGGCACAGCGAGCACAGCAATGGGGTCCGAAGGGGATTCGCTGTAACACCGTCGCACCGGGACCTATCTATATTGAAGGCGGCGCCTGGAACAACATCAAGGACAATGCGACTGCGCTCTATGAGCGCGACCGGGACTGGCATCCGACAAAACGAATGGGTACCGCTGAAGAAGTAGCGCGAGTCGTGACATTTCTTGCAAGTCCCGCCGCAAGCTGGGTAAACGGTACGACGGTTAGAGTCGACGGCGCATTTACGCGCGGTGTCGATTTCTAGACCTGGTTCAAGGGTTGTCGGGGAGATCTATCGGTGTGACACTGGGTCACTTAAGCCGTTCAAAATAGAATCAAGGAACTCAATATGGTTGACAAGCTTGGTACGGGGGATGTTTTTCCATCTCTATCTCTAAAGATTGCAGGTGGAGGTGCGATCACCCTGCCTGAAGGTCTGGATGCTCCGCTCACTATCGTTCTATTTTATCGAGGCCATTGGTGACCCTATTGTCGTCGCCTGCTTGCGGGCTATGAGGAACGCCGTGCTGCGTTCGCTGAAGAAGGGGTCAATATCATTGCTGGTACCGTCGACACTGAAGTACAAACTGAAGAAGTCGCTGAACCACTTGGATTCCCGGTTGCCTATGGGATGACAAGGGAAGATGGTGATGCGATAGGTGCCTGGTGGGATGAGCGCCGCGATCATATTCAGCCCAGTGAGTTCTTGTTGAGTAAAAGCGGCAAGGTGATGATGTCGACCTACAGCAATTCACCGGTGGGTCGAATGGACCCGGAGGAAACTTTAACGCTTATTAAGTTCCTGAACGCTCAGCGCGCTAAATCTGGCTAGCTATGGCAGGCCGTACCTTTGGCTAGCCGCAGACCTTTCCGCCCCTGACCTGTTCAACCAGAAGAGCAGATCAAGGGCGTTCAGTTTGATACACTTCGAATCTCATTTGGTGGAGAAACGAAACGTTATGCTGGCTCGTTCATTTACAGAAGAGCAGGTAATCTTTCGAGATGCCTATAGAAAATTCCTTGCCCAGGAGATAGTCCCGAACATGGAAGCCTGGCGCGAACAAGGCCGGGTGGATCGTGAGGCCTTCACTGCGGCGGGCAAACATGGATTCTTGATGGTTTGGCCACCTGAAAAGCATGGTGGTATGGGTGATACGGACTTTCGGTTTGAACAGGTCATCATTGAAGAGACAGCGTATGCTCGATGTTCAGACTGGTTCAACACGCTGCACAGTAGGCTGGTTGGTCCCTATCTGACGCGGTTCGGTTCTAGCGAACAGCAGGATGAGTTCCTGCCGAAATGTACCAGTGGACAGTATATCCTTGCTATTGCGATGACCGAGCCAGATGCCGGAAGTGATCTGGCCGGTATGCGCAGTAGGGCGAAAAAAGAGGGTGATGACTGGGTACTCAATGGTCAGAAGACCTATATATCCAACGGTATCAATGCCGACCTTGTGGTTGTTGCCGCGAAGACCGGGGGCGACGATAAACCCCATGAGATGACCCTTTTCCTGATTGAGCAGGGAATGGAGGGTTTTGAACGGGGTCGCAACCTGAAGAAGATGGGGTTGAAGGCGCAGGATACGTCTGAGCTGTTTTTCAGTAATGTACGCGTTCCTGCAACACACGTGCTAGGTGAACCCGGAAAGGGTTTTTACTACCTAATGGAAGGGCTTGCCGAGGAACGCCTGATTGGTGCCTGCCAATACCTGTCTCAGGCTCAGCTGTCATTTGACCTGACGTTGCAATTTGTCAAAGAGCGAAATATTTTTGGAAAGAAGGTTGCGGATTTCCAGAACACACAATTCAAACTGGCAGAACTCCGAACAGATCTAGACATTGCTCAGACATTTGTTGATCAATGTGTTGCCGCACAAAACGCGGGTTTTTTAACACCCGTAGATGCAGCGAAGGCGAAATATCACACCAGCGAACTGCAGGTTCGAGCGGCAGCCCTAGGTGTCCAGCTTCACGGTGGCGCCGGTTATATGGACGAGTACGCTATTTCCCGGCAATACACAGATGCGGCAATTGCTCCGATCTATGCAGGGTCTTCGGAAGTGATGAAGCTGCTAATCAGTCGTGACATCCTGAAGGACGACTATGACCCGTTCAATACAAGAAACTTTTGAGAGCGGCACTTTTGAGCGGCGCTTTTAACAGGAACGTTTAGTATTTACTTTTAGCAGGCATTTTTAGCCACTGGCTACTTTTTTTGTTGGTCTCGGTAGGCGTCGATGTTGTCCATGATCTCCCTGGCAGGGTTGTGTGCCGCTTTGTTGGGCTGCCGGCGCCTGAGAGACTTGTCTTCAATCTCTGGTGCAACGTAGCCGTCATCGTCATGGCTGATATTAGTGCCAGGGGGGATGATGGCATCGATGGCGTCAAGTGTGGCGTCATCCAGAGTTATCTCTGCGCCTTCAAGCAGGCCCTCGAGCTGTTCCAGTGTTCTTGGGCCAATGATGGCTGAAGTAACGGCAGGGTGCGCGCAGACGAAAGCCAGCGCCATATGCATGATAGAGATACCGGCATCGTTTGATATCACATCAAGTTGATCGATAAGATCAAGCTTTCTAGCGTTGTCCGGGCGATCCATCTGGTAAAGATGAGGCTGCAGGTTCTGGCGCTGCGTATCGTTGGGCTTCTGGCCGTGCCGCCATTTGCCGGTTAACCATCCTTGGGAAAGGGGACTCCAAACGACGACACCCATATCATAGCGTTGGCAGGTCGGCAGAATATCCGCTTCAATTCTGCGGGCGAAAATAGAATAGGGCGGTTGTTCGGTACGAAACCTTTCCCGGTTTCGTTTTTCGGAACACCAATGAGCTTCAACTAGCTGCTCAGCGGGAAAGGTTGAAGTGCCGATCATTCTGACCTTTCCCTGTTGTACTAGATCGGAGAGAGCGCCCAGGGTTTCGTCAATATCGACTGTGCCATCCGGCCGGTGTGCCTGATAAAGGTCAATATAGTCTGTATCGAGTCTTCGCAGACTGTTTTCCACTTCTTCAATGATCCAACGCCTGGAAGAGCCCCTGTGATTGGGGTTGTCATCCATAGGAAGTGCAAATTTTGTGGCAAGGATTACGTCTTCGCGTTTTCCCTTGAGTGCCTTGCCAAGAATGGTCTCGGATTCGCCGTGGGAATACACATCCGAGGTGTCGAAATAATTGACACCAGCATCCATGGCGCGATCGACCATGCGAATACATTCTTTCTGGTCACTGTTTCCAAAATAGCCAAACATCCCTGCGCCGAAACAGAATTTGCTGACAGTGACACCGGTGCTACCTAAAATGCGATATTCCATTTTAATCCTGCAGGCTGATGGCAACAGCTGGGCACACTTCCGCTGCCTCTTTGGCGTGTTTAAGAAGCCTTGGGTCAGTGACGTCGTCTACGAGCACGATGGTGTGTCCCTCGTCATCCATTTTGAACAATTCGGGATGGTTGTAATAGCACTCGCCCGACATGCAACATTTTTCCTTATCGACCTTCACTTTCATTGGCGTTTCTCATTAGTGGCCTTTTTTATTCCTCTGACCTTGATCAGGTCCCTCTAAGCGTTATACGAGCAGGGCTGAGGGCTCATGTATCGAACTTCATCCATAGCTCAGCGGGTGTCCTGAATCCTCCTGAATCAATCGAAGGAGAAGAAATCCCCTCGTGTTCAGCGTACTTTGGACGCGAGTTTTTGATGCGGGCAGCCAGCTTAGAGCAAGCAATGGCTGATTCTTGCCGCGCCATGGCATAACCCATGCAAAAATGCTGGCCGATACCGAAGCCAAGGTGTCCGTTTTTGCCGTCTTTGTATCGACCGGATCGGTTTTCCTTGCCCATATGCAGGTCATTGCGATGAATGTCGAATGTGTTGGGGTCTTTGAAAGCACGTTCATCTCTGTTGCCAGCCCCGAGATAAAGAATGACACCAGCGCGCTCCGGAATGACATCATTGTGTATCTGAATCTCGCGAGTGGTGTGTCTAAACTGTGCATGCACGACGGGGTCATATCGCATCATCTCGGTAAACGTATTTTCCCATAGGTCTTCATTGTCGATCACGTCCTGCAGCTGGTCAGGTCGTGTGTACATCAGGTGATACCACATGTTGGCGATGGCCTTTTCAGTGGTGTCTCCACCTGCGGCCAGCAGCAGGGCCACGAACCCCTTTATTTCTTCGGCTGTCATTTTACTGCCGTCCATCTCAGCAACACACATCCGCGACAAGAGGTCTTCGCCCGGATTTTTTGACCTTTCTGCGATCAACGGGTCGATATAGTCCCACATCTCATTGCGGGCCTTTAGGCCTGCCGTTAGGTGTTCACCGCCAAAACCGAGTCCTGCGATCAGTGCCTGGTACCACCCGACAAAGGTGTCTTCATCTTCTCGTGGTAAGCCAAGCATGTTCGAAATAACCCGAATAGGGACTTGGCTGGCGAACTGCTTAACGATCTCGACTTCTCCATCATCGATGAAACTATCAATCACCTCGTCTGCTATTTGGTGGATCATTGGAATGAAATCCTGCAGCTTCTGGCCTACAAACTGTCCCGCCACAATATTGCGCAGCCGGCGATGCTCGCCGCTGTTGCCGTATTCAAGAATATTGGGGCCAAAGACATGCCGGGATCCAAAATCATAGGGTCCATCTGGTTTGTACACGGCCCGGTCGTAGCTCTCGTTGTCCTGAAAGGCGCCATCTACATCCCAGTATCGGGAAATAATCCATCTGTTGTGAAAGCGGTCGTGATAAATCGGGTGGTGATCGCGAAGTTGTTGGTAGATAGGAAATGGGTCTTTCTGGAACTCTGGTGTATCGAATACTCTGGGATCGATTTCTGTGCCAGGCGTTTTTTTTGCTTCAGACATACAACCTTCCAATTTATTTTTTTGAGAATGTAACAGGTAGTTTCCAGCAGGTGTGCATCTCACCTACTGTCAGGGCTGACAACTTCGGCGATGTGCCTTTTGCCAGTCGGATATTGTCCAGATGCGAAACCAGCACCTGAGATGCGGTAACTGCTGTGTCCCGGGTGAGCGCATAGCGGGACCTGGGTCTGTCCTCCGGGATAGCTGGATGTATAGAGGGCTTGCCCAGGCCAAAGGCAATGCCAGCTGCCAACCCATCAGCCCGGTACTGACCACGTGATTCTCGTTGGCACATATCTTTCCGGTCGACGATGAATTTGTTGGGGTCATTGAATATTTTAGGGTCTCTATTCGCTGCGGCAGCTGAACAGACAAGTTGCGCTCCTTCAGGGATCAGACGCCCGAAGCGCTCAACCTCATGGCGCGCGTATCGATGCGCATAGATAACGGGCGTCGAGTGACGCAGTGTTTCAAGGTAGGCCAGTTTCATTAAGCGTCGATCGCTTATCGCCTGTTGGTGCTCTTCAGGATGCGTTAACAGCAGGAACCAGAGGTTAGCCAGTGTGCCGTGCAGTGTTTCGTGATCTCGTTCCAGTAAGGTGACAACGATGTCGTCGATAGTGGTGGGTTCGTCACTTGGTGCCAATTGAATCATCACGGAGATAAGGTCTTCGCCGGGTTGTTTTTTTCTCGTTGCAACGAGGGGCTCAAGGTAATGGGTCAGCTCATCGAGGGCTTTCCTGCCATCTTCCCGCAGGGCAGGATTCCATGATGTACCACGTTGCATTCGCCAGAAAAGCGAAGTGAACTGTCCGGCATCGGCGCTCGGTATGTCCAAAGACGTTATTAGCAGGTTCATGGCAAAGCGCGCGGCAAACTCTGTGGCCAGATTCCCATGACCTTTTTGCGCCAGGCTAACGGCGATCGTCGTTGCGATTTCGTCAGCCCGTGCATCAGTGAACTTTTCTTCAGCTTCCAGTAACGGCAATTCCTCGTTTAAGTTGCGGCCCGGATTTTCAAGCCCATAAACCCAGGTCTTGGGCCGCGTTTCAAAATTTGCTTCATCGCTGAAAATTGAAGTGACATCATTGTATTCAGTGATCCAGTAGCTGTTGGATAGCCAGTCCCTGTAGCAGGGATAATGTTCGCGCAGCACTGCGACGGTAGGATAGGGGTCCTGCCGATAGTTTTCTGAAATTAGTTGTCCTGGTTTGATTTTCTCGGTGCTTTCGCCGACGCGTTCCCGCTGGTATATCTCGTAGGTACGATACTTGGGTGAACCGTCGGACCTCTGGGGGTGCTTTCTGATGATAACGCCATTTTTGCCGATGACCTGATCGTCTTTTATTACTGAAGCCATTACTTGTTCCTTGCCACTTTTCTCACCTCTTATTTGGGTACGCATACCCTTTAAGACAGGTCGTATTCGAGCCATAACTCACGAACTGAAACGATTCCCATGGGTGCGGGGCTCTTACCATCAATATCTTTGGGCATTTTATTTTCATTGATACGGGGGTTTTTCATTCTGCTTAGAAGAATCTTTGACCCAACCACAGCTTCCTGGTGCGATATCCATGCGCCGGGGCACAGATGCGGTCCGACGCCAAACGCCATGTGACTGCAACGCCCTTCTTTTCGGTAACCGGACCGAAGTAGCTTGCCGTAGTAAAGATCATCTCTGAATATGTTGAATGACTCTGGTTCCTTAAAGATTCGTTCATCATGATTAGCGGCGAAGTCAACCATCTGCATTAGTGATCCTGCTGGTACTTTTACCCCATGCATTTCAATATCGAATGTGTTGTGTCGGGGCTGCCCGCCAATCGAAGACGAATGCCTAAGCGTTTCGTGAAATGCCTTGTCCCAGTTTTCCCCGTCGTCAATGACCGCATCAAACTGGTCCGGGTGTCTTAGCAACAGGGCCCACATATTCATGATGGCACCCCGTGTGGTCTCGCCACCTGCACCAACAATCAAGGCGATGTTGGAGGTGATTTCCTCAGTGGAAAGGAAGTCACCATCGACCTTTGTCTCGCACAATTTGGTGATGATGTCCTTAGCTCCGGGTTTGCCGTCCTGGTCGAGTAAATAGGTTGGCTCTTTTCTTCTTTCTTCAACGATTCCTGCGACATAGTCCTCGAGGTCCTGTCTGGCTTCAACCCCTTGCTTATGAGTGGCCGAGCCGCCCAGTCCTGACATCATCGAGTTGTACCAGTAGTAGAACTGAGACTGTGCTTCTTTTGGAAAGCCCAGGACTTCGCAAACCACTCGAATGGGGAACTCATTGGCGAACATGTTTGAGAGCTCTAGCTGCCGGGTGTTGCCATTGTCCGAACAGAACGCAGAGCCATCATTAGCCGCAGCGTCCCATGCGTCGATCATTTCGTTCGCCAACTTCTCTATGGCCGGGATACGCGCCTGTAGTGATTGACCCACAAGGTGTTGGCCGTATAAGTTGCGCCGGCGCCGGTGTTCAACCCCGGATAGCTCAAGTTGTGTATTACCTAAAACACCGCTGGATGATCCCTTGGGAATGGTATTGAACCCCTCGTCGTCGAAGTAGCAATCGGTGATGTCGTCGTATCGTGTCACCCAATAGCAGTTGTGAAGATTGTCATGGAACACCGGATAGTGATCACGAAGAATGCGGTAGTAGGGGTAGGGGTTCCTGAAGAATTCAGGTGAATCAAGTATGCGTGGGTCCAGCAATGGTGTGCCGTCTTCCGCATGCCCCATATCCACAGCTTCTCCTTCTGGCATTAGGGGGAATTCTTTGACAGACGCGAAATCCGCATCGGTTGATGAGGCAAGGTCTTCGATGAAACTTTCTACACTACTCATTTTGCATTCTCCTTTCCGAAGTTCCTAAAGCCGGTGTATTGCCTTTTAGGCCAGAGGAAATCTATCTTTGTTCTATGGATAAGCCACTTACCGAAAATCTTTTTATAGACGTCATCATAGATGCCATAGAGCAGTAAGGGGTTGTCGACGCCTTCCTGGGTATTTAGATCATGAAGATACCAGCGACCACTCGCGGTTGTTGAGTCGATCAAAGTAATCAGGGGGTTGGTTACAGCGTGTAACACACCAAAGGGTGGTCCCTCCCTTGCCGCATAGCGGGCGAAGTTGGCTCTGATGGCCTCCTTTCCTACCCAATTGCCACCGTAATCGGGCCCGAATTCGCAGACCGCGTCCTCACAGAAAAGGTCCGCCAGATCATCAACCATCTTTCCATCGAAATAATGGCTATACTTAATCCTGATTTCCTTGATAGTTTCTTTTTCTAAAAGCTCTTCAAGTGTCATTTCAATACCTGTAAAGGGTTGTTCAGGCCTTTGGATGGTGGTCTTTTACCCGTTGGTTTTCGAACTTGTAGTCAAGTACAATAATCTCAATTAGACTACTCTCTCGGCACCGTCTGTGCAAACCGGTTTTCACAGGTTAACGAGGTCGATGCCTACCCTTAATTTTGACGAGGATGATCGCCTTCATGACCTTTGTAATAGCGAACGCCTGTATTGATGTAATGGACCAATCCTGTATTGAAGTCTGCCCGGTTGATTGTATTTTGGTCGAGCAGGGAGACAGGATGTGTTACATAGAGCCCAACGATTGTATAGATTGTGGGGTCTGTGAGGGCGCGTGTCCTGTTGGCGCAATATTCGAAGAAGCGGCGGTGCCAAAAGCGTCTGTCGAGTTTACAGCAATCAATGCGCTTTGGTTTGAGGATAAACCTGCCGCCAGGGCAAGGGTAGATACTTTTATGGAAGGTAACACGTCAATTACCTAAAGCATTACCACCGGTCAGGGCGGTAGAGCGATTTAGTAGAACGATTTAATAGAACAATTTAGTAGAACTAAATGAGTATAACCACTAGACGGGACAGTGTGATGAGCAAGGCCAAGGCATTAACGCCGCGACAGGAAAGCCGGCGGCATCGAATCCTGCTAGTCGCCAGGGAGATGGTTGCTGACCACGGTTATGATGGGATGGTGATGAGCGAGGTCGCTGAACGTTCCGGTGTTTCGCCAACCACGCTATACAATCTCTACAACACGAAAGATGAACTGCTGCTTGAAGCACTGCGTGAATTGATGGTGATAAGTTACCAACGGGTCGGCCTAGTATCGGACATCGGTCCTGGTTGGAAGTACTTGCTTAACGTCATGGAAGGTGCGGCAGCACTCAGGTCGGCTGAACCCGCTTACGCAGAAGCTATTACCGATGCATTGTTCCGGGCGGTTCAGGGCGATGCGTTGACCGAGTTGCTCTTGAACACTGTCCGCCAGGATTTTTTTCACTCGTTGACGAAAATGGCAGAAGAAGACCAGTTAAAGGAAGGGGTCGACACAGAGCATTTGGCAACAATACTCTTGGGGAATTATTGGTCGACATTTATGATGATTAACAAGGGCATGGAGGTAATATCAGGAATGCGGCTTAGTCTTTTAGTGAATATGTTATCGGTTTTGATTGCGTCCAGTCAGGGCGCGGCTAGGGAAGAAATGGAAACGATTCTGGAAAAGGTCAGGCAAGAGGTGGCGGCTAATGCCTGAGTCATATGAAGCGATCGTTCCTGGCAGCCTTGAAGAGATTAACTTTCTTGATGTCAAGTTGCAGAATTGCCCCTATCACGCTTACGAGATGCTTCGCGATGACGCGCCGGTCTGGATAGATCCGATCACAGGGTTCTACGTCATTACCCGGTTTGAAGATATACGTAAGCTTCTTCTTGACACAAAAAATTTCTCGAACGACATGCGTGGCGGCCAAGGTGGGAGTCGAGAACAGCTTGATTCCGCGCGCGCCGTGCGAATGAATACACTGTACGAAGAAAAAGGGTGGGTGCCCGGTGCGACACTCGCGGGAAGAGATGACCCGAATCATAAACAGATGCGGACAATGTTTAACGAAGCATTCAAACCCAAAAAGATAGAAGGGATGGATTCTTTTGTCAGGGATACGGCTTACAAGTTAATTGATGCTTTTGTGGACGATGGCCAATGTGATTGGATCAAGCAGTATGCCGTGCCTTTGCCGCTGATTGTTATTGGCCAGCAGATGGGCGTACCGGAAGCAGACATCTGGAAGATCAAGGCATGGACGGATGCCTGGGTACAGCGTCTTGGCATGATGCAGACAGAGGAAGAAGAACAATGGTCTGTAGAAATGGAGATCGAAGCACAACATTACTTCCAGCCGATATTTGAGCGCCTTCGAAAAGAACCGAACGACACCTTGTTGTCAGAGATGGTCAATCGTGTGATTCCCGAGTGGGACCGGCCATTGACCGATAATGAACTGCATGCCGAGATGATGGCAGACACCTTTGTGGGTGGTTCGGAAACCACCACAAATGCCATCGGATATGGCCTAAAGCTGCTGATTGAGAATCCCGGCGTCTGGCAGAAGCTGCGATCAAATCCCGACAAATATCTGCGGACCTTTTGTGAAGAGGTCGTTCGCCTGGAAGGCCCAGTGCAGGGATTGTTTAGAATAGCGGCGAACGATACAGAAATGCATGGCGTCTTGATCCCCAAAGGAGCCATGATCAATGTTCGTTATGCCGCTGCTAATCGAGACGAGCGAGAGTTTGAATGCCCCGCTGATTTGAACCTGGAGCGGGAAAAACCCGGTCGTCACATTGGGTTTGGCTCTGGCATTCATCACTGTTTGGGGGCACCGCTTGCAAGAAGAGAGCTGTTTTGGGCATTTCAGGCCCTGATTGACCGGGTTGATGGTATGCGATTTACTGCGGAAGCGAACAGCTTTGAGGTCGCGCCGAACTTCTCACTAAGGGCTATGCAGGAACTACGCATTGAATTTGACGCAAAATCGCCTGCAGATAGGGTGGACCCGGTAAGCGTGGACATTGATTCCAACGCTACGGCGATAGACAATCCCGCTAACGATTAACGATTAACGATTAACGATGACCACCTAACGAACAAGAACCATCGAACAATAATTAACGAAAAATAAAGTCAGGAGTTAGAACAATGGCAGAAATGTTTAAAGACCTCGACCCGGATACGATGCCCAGATCACCGGGAGTAACGTATCAGGACCTGTTGGACCAGGATACGCACGAGGTGCCGGAGGTGCTCCGCCTTCAGTCCCCCAAAGATGTCGGTCTTAACGAGTTTGCGAAAGAAAGATACACCAGCCACGATTATCACGATAAGGAAGTTAAAAACCTTTGGATGAAAGTTTGGCAATTTGCAGCGCGGGAAGAAGAGATTCCCGAACCTGGTGACCACATTCGCTATGACATTGCAGGCGTATCATTCTTGATCGTCCGACAGGAAAATCGCGAGATTAAGGCCTACCCCAACGCATGTCTGCATCGGGGTCGAATGCTCAAAGAGTTTGACGGGCACGCCTCAGAAATTCGTTGTGCCTTTCATGGGTTTGCCTGGACGCTGGATGGTTGCCTGAAGGATGTCCCGGCTCGCTGGGACTTTCCGCAGATCAAGGATGAGGAGTTTTCACTGCCTGAGATTCCGGTTGCAACCTGGGCTGGCTTTATTTTCATTAATCCTGACCAGGACTGCGAGCCCTTCGAGCCTTTTATTAAGGAGCTTGCGGATCATTTTGAGCGATGGGACCTGGGCGCACTTTATATCCAGGCGCATGTCGCCCGGATCATGCCCTGTAATTGGAAGATCGCGCAGGAAGCGTTCTGTGAGGCGTATCACGTCAGTGGTACCCACCCTCAGATTATGCGAAGTCTCGGCGATGTGAATAGTCAAGTGGATGTCTGGGAAAACTGTTCCAGGGTCATCACGCCCGGTGGCACACCTAGCCCGTTGCTGGACTACGAGTTGTCAGACGAGGATATGCTGCGGGCGATGATGGATATTCCCCTTGAAGCTGAAGCACCTACCATTCCTGAAGGAATGAGCGCTCGCGCATTTCTGGCGGCGATGAGCAGGGAAGGGATGCGTGCTGATGCTGGTGACAAGGTTGATGTGTATTGCGATGCAGAGATCGTAGACTCCATAGACTACACCCAGTTTCCAAATTTCCATCCCTGGGGCGCGTTTAACAAGATCGTCTATCGGTTTCGTCCAAATGGGAATGATCATCGAACTTCCATTATGGAATGCTACCAGCTGATGCCGTTCCAGGGAGATCGACCGCCGGCGGCCGCGGTTCACTGGCTGGGTAATGACGAGAAGTGGTCGACGGCTTTAGGCTTCCTTGGTCGAGTATTCGATCAGGATGTGTTCAACATGCCTAAGGTGCAGATGGGTTTGGAATCAACCTATAAGCCTGGGGTTACCTTATCGGGCTACCAGGAATCAAAGGTTCGATGGTTACATCAAAAACTGACTGAATGGGTAGGTGAATAATATGAGTATGACGCATCCATTCGATACTGACACGACCTATGAATTGCTCGAGGATGGCAATGTCCGGGTTAGCTGTGGAGACAAGGCTGGAATATTTACAGGGGAGGGTATCCACGTGTCTGGTGATATTCGTTTCGCTGACCCTCAGGTGTGTAACTGGGTTAATAATGTTCCCAACCCAGATACACAGCTATCGGTCTCCCGAATCGCGGGAAGAGATGACGCCGGTAATAAAATGACCACACATTTAGGATAGAAGCAGGAGGAAAGCATGCCACGATATGTGCTGATTGGTCTTTGTGAGCCACTGGGTAATGAAGACCAGGCGGCATTTGATGAATGGTTTGTGGACCAGCACATTGAAGACACCACAAAGTGTCCGAACTTTGTCAGTGGCAAGGTTTATAAGTTGGCTGGCCCGCATTTGGGCCTGGAAACAAAGTCGAGCTACCTGTCTCTTTACGAGGTTGAAGCCCCGAGTTATGAAGAGGCAGAAAAAGTGCTCAATGACTGGCAGGCAGACCCAGAGGCCTGGCAGGGACGCCGCAGGCATATGGACACCATGGAGAAGTTCGGCAGCATCCCGATGAAGATCAATGGGTCGGGCTGGTACGAAGAACTGAAGTCATTTAAGGGTCCGGCTGCAATCGAGTAGGCCTCTAATCAGGGGCTAAATCCCACATCACTTTACGGTGATGACGGGATTAAACACCCGCTTTAAAAACGCTAATGTAGGGCGTCTTCGCACTTTTTGTGCGAGTCATTTCAGAAAACCATTATTGTTTGTTGATAGATGCGTAAACGCCATCCGAAAAACCGTTGAAAAAATTTGGTAGCAGAGGGTGGTCTATGAACGCTTTGCCTGTATGCGGTGCTAGGTTTCGTTCTGCAACATAGGTCGTGTGATCTGCGCCATGAACCAGGACGTGATACCAAGGTTCATTTTTGGGCGGTGCTGATGTGGCCATCTGGCGATACCACTCTTCCGTTCCGCAAAACTCAGAGTCAACATCATAGATCAGTCCGCGATAGCTAAAACGCTTGTGTTCAATCTGTTGGCCAATAAAGAACTTAACGTTCAAACTTTTCTTTCCTCACGGTTCCAGTAAGGATTCCTTAGTTCTCGTTTCAGAATTTTTCCTGTAGGCGCTTTCGGCAGGCTGTCGACAAAATCAACCGACTTTGGTTTTTGGTAAGACGCAAGATGTTTTCGGGCGGTATTAATAATGTCTGCTTCGGTTGCGGATTCTCCGGGTTTCATCACGACAACAGCCTTCACTGCCTCGCCCCACTCGTCGTCGGGTATGCCAATCACCGCGCATTCTAGAACGCCCTGGTGTTTATGGATCGCCGATTCTACCTGGGTAGAATAGATGTTTTCACCACCTGAAATGATCATATCTTTCGAACGATCAACGATAAAGACGTAGCCGTCTTCATCCCAGGTTGCGATATCACCGGTCCACATCCAACCCTCTTTCATAATGGTCGCTGTTAGTTCAGGCTTTCGCCAGTAGCCCACCATATTGGCTTCGGATTGAACGATTATTTCGCCGGAAGTGGTGCTATCTTTTGGTACGTCATTACCGGTGGCATCAACAACGCGGATCCGGGTCACGAACCCTTCTCTACCGCAGGCGTTTAAGCGCTCGGCGCGCTCGCCATTGACAGCATGCTGATGATCCTCCTGAGAGAGGAAAGTCATTGTCATGCCCTCCGTCTGGCCGTATCCCTGAATAATTGTGCAAGGGAACGCCTTGAGTGCAGCTTTGACAACGGTTTCCGGCATCGGGCCGCCGCCGTACTGTATGTTTCGGAGACTTGAGATGTCGTAGTTTGCGAACCCTTCTACCGCCATCATCCAGTTCAGCATGGTGGTAATACCTAAAAATGCTGACACTTTTTCTTTCTGAATAAGCTCGAGTGCAATCTTAGCGTCAAAGTTCATCAGCACGCAGGGGCAGCCGTGGGCAATATAATTCATGGCAAGCGCCACGGGAATATGGAACATTTGGCCGGTCAACATGTAGACGTCATTTGGAACAATGCGTTCGGCAACGGTCTGATTGAGCATTCCCATGTAAAGGCTGTGGTGAGTATGCAGGGCTCCTTTGGAGAGCCCAGTTGTGCCACCTGTGTACAGGATCAGTACTGGGTCGGCGCCGCCAATATCGTCGTACAGGTCTTCTGTCGAAGCTTGAGTTACAAGCGTTTCGTAGGATCCGTCTGTCTCCGGGCCGTATTCGAGATAAGTGATGTTTGATGTCACGGTAGCGCGCACTTCATGTTGAAGGTCCAGAAAATCCTTCTGGCAGATGAAGACCGAAGGTTCGCCATCTTCAATGATGCGCGTAATCTCTTCAGCTGACAGCCGCCAGTTAATCGGTTGCGCAATAAGACCAGACATGGCGCAAGCGTAGTAGACCTCAAAGTATTCAATACTGTTAGTCGACAGCACCGCAACCCTGTCGCCTTTTGCCAGGCCTAGGGAGGCAAACCCATTAGACAGTTGTATTACTCTGCCTAATAATTCTTCAAAGGTGATCCGTCGATCCGTTGTGGAATCGACGACGACCGTTCTGTCAGGTGCCAGGGTTGCCCATTTGCGAACAGCATCAACGAGATTCATATTTTAGTTTACCTGCGGGAAAGGGGTTTCGAAGGCCGGCATCGTCATTCTCTGTGGCCAGAGGAACTGAAGGCTGCATTTGCTGATCAGCCACTGGCCATCCACCTTGCGATACTCCTCGTCGTAGAGCCCAAACCACACAATGGGTTGTGCTTCTGGTTCGACGCTTGTGGCCACATCCAGCAGGTAGGAGCGACCTTCAGCAGTATCTGGCCCGGTCATCTCTACATAGTGGTTAGTAATATGATGCATCACACTAAACGGTGCCTGACCGTCAAACACTCCGTGATAGTTGGTTCTAATGGTTTCCCTGCCTTCCCAGTTACCATACTCTGGGCCGAACTCACAAATGGCATCTTCGGTGAAGATATCGGCTAAAGCATCGATTTGGCCGCTGTCCATTAGGTGGGAATAAAGTTGTTTGAGTTTGCGGATTTTTTCTTTTTCAAGTAATTCGCGTAGCTCTTTAATTTCGTCGTTATTGAAGTCGGTCATATTGTCTCCTAAAGGCATCGGTGCCAAATTATAGCCAACTTTGGCGGGTGATATACAAAAGTGAAGTCTACTACATAATGCTAGGCACGATGTTGATCTTCGGGTAAGGTTACTCTGCTACAAAGCGATAAACTTAGAAAGTTGCAAAGCAACCAACAAAAAAAATGTGATCCGCGAAAAATAAATACAAAAAAAGGGGTGAGAAAGATGTCAATCAGAATATTTCGCACAATAGGGCTGGGGCTCTTGGGAGCGGCATTAATATCTGGAAATAGTGCGCTTGCGCAAAACCGCGTGCTCGAAGAAGTTATTGTTACAGGTACGAAGCGCGCCATTGCGCAGCAAGATACACCTATATCGGTTTCAACATTAACCGCTAACGACATTGCAAAAACCTTCGGCAATGATATCCGTGCAGTTGGCGATTTATCTCCAAACGTTAACCTCACGCTACAAACCGGATTCAATGCTGTAGCCGGTGGTATTCGTGGCACCGGTTCTATCTCAATCCTGACGACGCAGGATCCGAGTGTGGGAATCCTTATTGATGACTTCGCCTTAAGTCACGTGCAGACTCAATTTGTTGAACTGTTTGATTTAGAGCAGGTGGAAATTTATCGTGGTCCACAGGGTACGTTGTTTGGTAAGAATAGCACTGGCGGAGTGATTGCGATCACTTCAAAGCGCCCTGATATGGAAGAGTTTGGCGGCAGTGTGAATGTTTCTGCCAGCAGTTACGGTAGTGATTCTAACAACCATAAGATACAAGTGGGATTTGATGTTCCACTCATTCCCGGCGAGCTTTCGGTACGTTTTGCAGGGTCGCAGACTGAAGAAGACGGCTTCTATTTCAACGATAAGGATACCGCGACGTTCCCTAATTCGCCCCTAAACGGGGCCTATGGCATCACGCCCGATCAGTTGCCTCCTGAGCTTAGTCTGGTAACTTCGGGCGCCGGTGAAAACCTGGGAGGCAAGGATGTGTTTGCTGCGAAAACGAAAGTTCTCTGGCAGCCCAATGATGACTTTGAGGCGTACTTCATCTGGGAAGTTGTTAGAGACCGCTCAGATTCGCCGGCGGCCGTTAATGAGACGCCTGGTGGAGAAGGCTTTCTATTCGAGCTTTTGGGTTTTCCTGGAATTCAGGCGGCAGGTCATAGCGACCCTTTCAGCACCGGCATGACCCAGCAGGGTAACGGCATCAACATTCGCGATGGGCATAGGGTAGACGTTGATGGTTATTATCTTAACCTTTCCTATTCGATGGAAAACTATACGATCAAATCCATCACGGGATTTCGGGAACAGGAAGAAACACTCCCGAGTACCTACACAGGTGAAGCGTTCTTGTCATTGTACGATGCCACTAGAAACCTGGAACGGGAACAATTCCAACAAGAGATTCGTATCGTATCTGAGTTTGATGGCCCCCTCAATTTTGTTGCTGGTGGAATCTATATTTCAGATGAGCTGGATTTCAGATCTTATGCGACGGTAGGCCTTTCCTCGCTGTTCGCCGGTGCCCCTTTGTTTGATGACCGAGGGTTCTTGAATTTGGACCTTCGAGGTATTACGGGTGATCCGGGTTCTGGCCAGGTTAAGCAAGATCGTGAATCATTGGCTTTCTACGCTGACGGAACTTATCAGTTCGATGATCAGTGGAGTTTGACCATGGGCGTGCGTCACACAAAGGATGAAAAGGAATTCTTCAAGCCTACGGGCGGTGGTGCTCCCTGTAATCAATTCACGGAAGCTCGAGACGAAATCACATCTGCGAGTGGTGCGTGTCTGGACATTAACTCGACTCGAGTTAGCCGCGCAGGCATAGAAGGATCCCAGGTTGACCAACGCGAAGCGGCACTGCCAGCGTCACAGTACTTCTTTGTTGCAGATAAGGATGAAGAGTGGACTGAGACGACTTGGCGTGTTGTTGTCGACTACAAGACTGAAAGTGATCATCTTTTGTATGCGAGCGTTGCTACAGGATTCCTCGCCGGTGGATTTAGTGAAACTTGTTCTCAAGAGCCTACCTGTATTGCCTATAACCCGGAAACCAATATTAACTATGAGGTTGGGTTTAAAGGAGACCTGCTGGATGGCGTATTACGATTAAATGCGTCTGTCTTCTACACAGATTTCGAGGATCTGCAACGCAACCAGGTATTCAGGTTTATTGATCCTCTCAGTGGCGTTGAAGGTCAGGAGACGATTACTCTGAATGCTGGTGAATCAAATGCAACGGGTGTAGAGATTGAAACAACTTGGCTTGCAACTGAAAACCTCACCATCAAGGGTTCGATTGGTTACCTAGACGCCTCTTATGACGAGTTCGAATTTGAAGGCGTCGATCTCAGTAGCCTCGACATTCCATTCGCATCGGAAGTGCAAGTTGGTGCCCAGGCGACGTATATCCAAACGCTGACCAGTGGTGCGACGATAACCTACTACTTGGCTGCTCACTACCAAGATGAGGCTGAAATGAGCCCGTTTGATCCGAACGCTGTAGGCGGTAATACTGCGAGACATCCGACCTACACTCAATTGGAAAGCAGAACACTGGTCGATTTCAATGTAACTTACACAGACCCTGACGCTAGGTACTACGCGACCTTGTTTGGTAAGAACTTGCTAGATGAAGAGTACCGTGTATCAGCAAACTCTGTTGGCGGCTTGTGGAACTTTACCCAGTACGGTGCGCCAGCACTATGGGGTGTTGAGTTTGGTTTGACATTTAACTAGTACAAGCGCGGAAAAAAAGAACGGGTGCTCTGGCTCCCGTTTTTTTTGTGCTTTTTTAGGCAAAGAAACTACAGGGAAAAAGAATGAGCTCAGGTCATAACGAAAAGGTAAATCAGCAGCTATTTCTTAAACGTGTACCGGAAGGTATTGCGGGTCCAGAGGATTTCGAAGCTAAACAATTACCGATACCTGAATGTGGCGATGGGCAGGTTTTAGTCGAGTCTCATTACCTTGGTTTGGATGCTGCACTTCGTTTGATCGTAAGAGACAGCGATGAGTTCCTCTTCCGGGTCAGGCCCGGCGACATTGTTCGCGGTTCTGCGGCCGGTCTGGTTGTCGAGTCAAATAACCCGAAGTTTGCTGTCGGTGATTATGTACTGGCTTCAGGCGGTGTTCAGAACTTCATTGTCAGCAATGGCGAGGGTCTCGAACGGATTGATGTTAGCCAGGCGCCACTGGGTGCATGGCTTGGAGGATTTGGTGTTTCTGGGCTTACTGCATACTTTGCCGTGACCGAGGAATGCAAACCCCAGCCCGGTCAGACAGTGCTAATAAACGGCGCAGCGGGTGCAGTGGGCTCGATTGCGGGGCAACTTTGCAAGTTGGCTGGCGCGACGGTGATTGGGCTTACCGGTTCAGCTGAAAAATGCGTGTGGCTGGTTGAAGAACTCGGGTACGACATTGCGATCAACTACAAGGATGCCGACTGGTACGAACAGCTCGTTGAGGCGGCTCCTGAGCGGCTCGATGTTATCTTTGATAATGTTGGTGGAACTATTCTTAACGAAAGCCTCAGATTGATCGGCATGCATGGCGTAGTGTTGCTTTGCGGTTCTACCTCTCAATATACGGAAGAAGAAATGTCGGGTCCGAGCAACTATATTTGGCTTGGAACAATGCGAGCAAGAATGCAGGGTTTTGTGATCTTCGATTACGTTGAACGATACTCGGAGGCACGCGCCAGAATGGCAAGATGGATCAGAGATGGTCGGCTGAAAATACCTTCTTATGAAGTGACAGGCGATGTTGATGTTTTTCCTGAAGCTTTCCAGCGGTTATACGAAGGGAAAAATCTTGGCAAGATGTTGCTTAAACTGCCTGCTGCAGATTAGAACAACAAACGAGCACGTTCTTACAGCTTTGTTGTGCGTCCTCTGTTGTTGTTCTGCCTAGGGTACTTTCCTTCATGTTCTTTGGTTGGCAAGATCCCGCCAATTTTAGCAAATGCGGTGTCAGCCATTACTTGATAACCCGCTGCATTTGGGTGTAAACCATCCGCCGTTAAGTCAGCGCTCATGGCTGCCGGGTTCTTTGGGTCTGCCAAAGCAGCGTCGAAGTCTATTACGATGTCATAAGCACCGCCGTCGCGTATCCATGCGTTAATTGTCTGTCGCTTGGATTCTGCGATCGCGTCAATGTAACCAGGTAATGCCGAGTTACCGGACGGGGTCAATGTTCCTCCGATCACGAGTAGCCCGGCAGCCTTTGCTGCACTAATGATCTGTTTGTGTCCTTTGATGATCGCTTCAGCAGAATTCACCGGCGTCGCAATACCGAGTGCCGACAGCAAGACGGGCAACCCAATGTCGTTAATACCCTCTAAGTAGATCAAGTGAGTCACGCCGGCTTGCGTTAACACATCACGGGCGAGTCTCGCGGCAGGATTCTCACCAAGAAACGAGGACAGAACCTGGTTACCTGAGATACCTAGATTAATCACACCAGCAGTTTTGCCACCAGCCAGGATCGCTTCGGATAACAAGTCTGGATAGCGAGCGTTGGTGTCTATAGGTTCGTTAGGCGCAACCATTTGATCACCGTCAGTAATGGAGTCTCCAAGTGTTGCAATCACGGGTATTGCCCAACAGTTAGCAACATCAACACTGGTAAGAAAATGCCATGCGGTAGACGTTGCCGCGCTATCCAAGTCTACTGCGGCCGCCTGGTTGCCGGCTGCAAGGTAGTTAGTTTGCAGCGCGCGAACATGGTAGGTCACCGGTGAGCCGGAACCCGTGATGTCTTCAGGTAGATAAGTACTAATGACGACTTCTGAATGATGTGGGACATTCATATCGATGGCATCAGAGACAACCCGTGCGCCGGGCTGAATTGAAATGCTCTTAGCGCCGGAGAAAGTGAGTTGATTACTGGAGCTCTTAACGATGGAGGAACCAGCTCGTCTAAGGGCGATATGCGTCTCTTTGATCATCAGCGGTGTCGTACCAAACTCATTGGTAAACGAGACTCGTAGCATTTCGCCTGCTTCACTTGTGCGCACTATTTGGCGCAAGGTGGCGTTGTTAATGATATCAAGTGGTGCGTCGAACGCGGTTACTGTCCTGTTGGCCGTAGCCCAGGTAGCGGTCCAATGTTTGGTGACTAGATTTTCTTTCCAACAGTTTCCCGCAAGTGCGGACAACGGTAGAAAGAGGGCGAGCGTTAGCACTGTTCCAAATTTATTTTTATTTTTCATACTTGCCTCTGAGTTTTACCGGACATTGTATGGAACTCAGATTTATGCCCCCTAACCTTAAAAAATATCGTTTATAAAGGCTGCGCGGGGGCATCGCGGCACTACTAAGCTAAGCGTATTATTGTTGCTTAGCCCACTGTCGAGCGTCAGCCGACGCGACCCATTGCAGCGAGTTCTTTAACAAACGTCTAAATCCAGGGTTGTTGAATGCGCCAGGGCTGTCACCGATGTCTGAAGCAACGACAGGGCTGTTCTTGGCAGCATTAGCCCAAACGACGAGATTGCTACCCCCCGGGTGAGTCCAGCCTTCCTGTTGTTCTGGTGGGGCCATGGGGGGCGCCGTGAAATTACTAGATACATATTCATAATCGCTGCGCATCAGGGGCAGCACATTTGCTTCAAAATTGTTCGACTTGATGTATATCTCATCGGCGACGGTTAAGCCGCCGTCCAGTCCTGCGGTAACAGGGTGTGAGGCGTCAACCGGGCTTAGCGTGAAGCTTGGATTAGGGAGCGGACCGTGGCCACCTGCGTAGCCAGATCCCGGCACAGTATCCCCAAATACTTCGCCTTCCGTGAGCATAAAGGAAGAGCCATGTATCTGGCGCCATAATGGCCATTCTGGCCAGCTGCAGGTCGCGTGATTTAACATCACGATTCCTTTGCCGCTCTCGATTAATGCCTCGATCGATTGTCGATAATCATCCGTGGGCTGCCCCGTATCGTTTGAATCATCGTGCACCAGTCCTGCATTGGCGATACCAGACATGTCGTAGAACAGAACGGTGTCAAAACGCGCAACATTTTCGGGCCTCAACATCACCTGCGCGGCAGGTTGTTCGACAAGTGTGGTGACAATATCCGCGTCTTCCGCAAACATAGCGAGGAACGCATCGTGATTGTAGGCGTGACCTTTACTGACAATAAGCACATTAGTCGGGGACAAGTTAGCTCTCCTTAATTAGTTTTTGTAGATTTGTTTGATTGTTCGATTCGTTCAGATTGTTAATAAGCCACTGTAAAAGTTCTGGTCAACGTTACAAAGTTGCCTGTTCTCGCCTTTTGTCACGGCGCAAAAAAGCGGATCGGATTTTCTCAAGACGAGTAGCTGAAATTGGATAACGCCAAATAAAGCAAACCGCGGTCGCGTAGAAAATCCAGGGAGGTATTACGTACATCCACGCCAGGGCCTGAATCTGTTCCGCGCTATTACCGCCTTTTGGATCGAACCCCATGGCTTCCAATAGAGGTAGCGATATGCCCAAGGCGAGCGCACCGACCATTTTTGATCCTAGTGACCAGATCGCAATGTATGAACCGGCGATGTTTTCACTGGATTTTCGTGATGCAATTTCAATGACATCGGCCTTCATTGACATTGAGAGCGCGCCAAAGTTTCCACCGGCAACACCGTACAGTGCAAGGCAGATGAAAAACCCACTCAGATCCCCGGGGCCCAGCAATAAAAATGACGGTGTTACCAGCACGAATAGCACCCCGCCAATGATCCAGGTCGGTTTCTTGCCAATTCTCTCTGCGACTAGGACCCAGAAGGGTAGAGAAATCACATTGGCGCCGAAGTAACCAAGCAGTATCGCCTGGGTTTGCCCCTCCGCTTCTACCACGTAGGTTGCAAACAACATAAAAAGCGCAGAACCCCAGCCTGTTCCTAGTGACATCAACATAAAGCCGAAAAAGAGCAGCATGAAAGAACCATTCGAGAACATGTCTTTAGCATGCTTGAGCACTGGCGCCTTGGGCCTGGGATAGGCCTCTCTTTCCGGGATTTTCCAGAGTGTAATGGTAATGAGAACTGGCAACGCGACCAGCGCCATCGAGCCAATGATGGTCAACCCTTCCTTAGGCAGGCTGCCATAGCCGGTGATTTCACCTGCTACGACCGGTACCGTGAGAACGCTGACATTGCCCAGGAAACCGAATGCCTGGCGCCAGCCGGTGATTCGGGTGCGCTCATTATAGTCATCTGAAAGCTCTGCACCCCAGGCATAGTAGGGGATGTTGATCATGGTCCAACCGAGCCACAGCAAGACTGCCCAGACAAGCAGGTGCATGGTGCCAATCGGCATCTCATTTAGGACAGTTGGATTAAACAGCTGGAATGCAGAGATCATCATCAAGAAGGCGCCGCCCGCCATCCAGGGTTTACGCCGGCCAAACCTCCCGGGCGTTTTGTCGCTCAGGTAGCCGATCAGCGGATCCGTCACCACGTCTGAGATCCTGGCCAGCATCAGGATCAGGCCGACTTCTGTTAACGAGAGACCAAAATCCTTGGAATAGACGAGAGGCAGGTAAAGGCCCACGGGAATAGAGCCAAGGTAGACGGCGTACTCCGGCAGTGCAAACAACATGAGTGTTGAGCGCTTTAGTGGTCGGGCAGACTCTTCTTTCGACATGTAATTAGACTAACTGTATTAGACTACAAAAACCAGCAGGCCATGGCCAGAAAAATGGCTTTGATTTTCTCAGTCGTGCATGTTCAACTGCGCGCCGCGCCTCTATTGGAATTCCCGTTGCAGTTTATTCGATCTCATCTTGATTATTTGGGCGCCATCGAATTTGGCGTGGCACGGGACGCTACCTCGTTCATAGCATCGCTGACTGAATTGAAGCCATTTCTTCGGGCACTCCTGGTGGCCGACGGCACTGTAACCTTGCTGCTGCGCGCTTACTTTGATGAAGACGTTCTTGTAGAAACCACAGGTCAGTCCGATTTTGTGCTTGAATTTGCGTTACCTCACCTGGGATTAGCGAAGGGTGATGATGCTTTTTTTCGTCAGGTTAAATTGACCGGAAGAAAAACGGGTCATACCTACGCCCAGGCAAGTAGTGTGCTTAATCCAGCAGCGCTGAAGCCTGAGTTGTTTGCGGCATTGATCAAAGAAGATGTCGGTATGGGGGACGTATTACGTAATTCAGCGCGAGGTAGCTACAGAGAAATACTTGACGTGCGAGCCGTGGATGAGTCCCGTATGGCCAGAACCTACACAGTTGTACTTGATGCTAATCCCGCGATTCTTATTACTGAGACTTTTAATACCAAGTGGTTCTAGGACGTTAGGCGAGTAGTCTATCCGTTAGATGTTTTTGATCGGCGGCACTAATGCCGACGGCTTCAAGATAACCCGAGATACCACCATAGTGGGTGTCAATTTCTTCAAAGGCACCCAAAAGATATTCAGCGCGAACACCTGACATGACCTTAACGATCTCATCATCGATTTTGCCGGTGATCCCCTGGTCTTTAAGGTTCTGAATCATGCGGGTGCGCATTCGTTCGAAAAGCTCATCGGATTCGTTGCTTACCAGGTAGTCGTGCATCACTGTGTCGTGATCAACACCCAGCAGCCTCAGAATGATGGCGGCGCCGAATCCAGTTCGATCCTTGCCAGCGGAGCAGTGCAGCAGAAAGCCCTTGTCCGTCGATACTAGCTCCCTCATTAGCTTGCTATAAGCATTGACATGGTCACGCGCGATGTCGCGGGTAACACTTGCCATAAATTCAACGAACTGAGCTGGTGATGGCCTGCGGCTTTCTTTGTTCACGTTTTCCTGAAACTGAGCAGAACTGCCAGGCCAGATTGGTATATGCACTCGGCAGGCGAATGGACCACCTTCCGGCGTAGGAGAAGCCTCAACTTCTTCATGGCTGCGTAAGTCGCAGATCACACCAATATCCAACTGGTCGAAGTCATCGAAGGCATGATCAGGTATCTCGTTCATCGCCCCGCAACGAAAAAGCAGGCCTTCCTTAACGGTTTTTCCCTGTTGTGTTTTGTAACCACCAAAGTCCCGCAGGTTGATACTGCCTGCTATCTTGATGAAGCGGCGAGGATGTTTTGTGTTTGAGGTAGGGGTAGAAATCATGGCGTTACAGTATCAGCTTTTTATGAAAACTGAATAAAGATCAGTGCAAGTGATCACGTTACTGTTTCGTTGCCTTCTCCGCTTTGCCTTTGGTGTTTTTATTACCTTTGGTGTTTTTACTGCCTTTGGTGTTTTTATTACCTTTGGTGTTTTTAATGTCAATGGCCTGTTCCATCTTTGGGATATGTTGCGTGTGGTTCTCGGCAGCCCATTCGTAGCTGGCACGTCGATTGTCGTTTCTGTGCTGAAATTCAGGTGCAACATAGCGCGAAAACAACGCGTAGCTGCGCTTCGTTTCTGCCCAGTCTGCCCAGTTATGTGCCATGTGCAGAAATGTTCCGAAGCCGCCCGATTCAGCCTCCAATCGCTTAATTTGTGCGATCGCGTCATCGGGTGTCCCGATCACCGCTAACCCGCTAGCAACAAGGGCTTCAGCCGGATCTTCACCCTTGGGCGTGATAGGCAGCGCTGCGACATCCTTAAAGTAGTTCACCCATTCGTTAAGCCCAAAGCGAACGTCATTCATGGCTTTTTCCCTAGTGTCGGCAATGTGCATAGGACCAGCCAGTGACCACGTCTTGCGATCGACTGGTTGCGAATGCTTGGTTGCCATACGCGCATAGATTTCCCAGTTGGCGGCGAGAGCGTTGAACCCGCCGGGGGTGGTTGCCCCGATGGACACAAGTCCGACGCCATTTATCCCTGCCGTCCTTGCGCCACTTGGTGATACCTGTGATGCAACGGCCATTTCCACCGATGGTTTCGAGTAGCTCTGCAGTTGAAGCCTTGCTTCGTTCAGCTCGAACCAGTCAGTCTTCCGGGTAACCGTTTCGCCCCGTAAAAGAGACACCAAAACCTCTATCGCCTGGAGCGTCATGTCTCTTTGCTTCAAGGTATCGATGCCCATCATTTTACCGTCCGAGGGCAGTGCATCTGGGCCCATACCGAATACGACACGGCCCTGAGTCATATGATCCAGCTGCATAATACGATCAGCCAGGATCAGCGGGTGATGGCAGATCAGTGAAGAAACGCCCGCGCCGAACCTGATATGTTTAGTTTGCACTGCGGCCTGCGCAATAAACACTTCTGGCGAAGCAATGATTTCCATACCGCCGGAATGATGCTCTCCGACCCAGGCGTAGTCATATCCAAGATCGTCCAGGTAACTAATCAGTTGTAGGTCGCGTTTAAGCGCCTGGGTTGGGTCTTCGTTGAGACCATGAAAGGGTGCGAGGAAGATACCGAATTTCAGATTAGGCCTGGTCATGAGATACTGGCGGTTTCGACAGAGGCGATTAGTCTGTTAGCCAGACGGCTTGCTGTCAATCATGAGACGTTTAACGAAACGGGATGGAATTTAATGACTGTGATGTCTACAACCAGTGCGATTGACGACCGCATCAGTACAGAATTTGTGACGGCCAATGGCCTTAGGTTTGAGGTTGACATGTGTGGGGATCAGTCCAGCAAGAAGCTGGCCATTTGCCTGCACGGGTTTCCTGAACACTCGGTGTCCTGGCGGAACCAGTTGCCGATGCTCGCTGAGCTTGGCTACAAAGTATGGGCGCCAAATTTGAGGGGTTACGGTAATTCCTCGATTCCCTCGGACCAAAAAGATTACGCGATCGAAAACTTAATGGCTGACGTGGCTGCTTTAATTGACGCCGCTGAATGTGAGGAAACGATTTTATTGGCTCATGATTGGGGCGCCGTGATTGCCTGGTATTTCGCCATTCGAGAGGTCAGGCCTTTATCGAAGCTGGTGATCTGTAATGTGCCGCATCCGGCTGCCGGGCGCGAAGCGGCAGGATGGGCGCAACTGAAAAAGTCCTGGTACATCTTTTTTTTCCAGATTCCCAGGTTGCCAGAGTGGCTCATTGGTAGGCGTGGAAATGCGATGGGAGAGATGATCAAAGCGTCAAGTGCAAGACCCGAAATGTATTCGCAGGAGGTCATAAACCTGTATTCACAAAATGCCGCTCGTCCTGGCGGCCTGACGGCCATGATTAACTATTACCGGGAGCTTGTCTTCGGTGGCGGTGCCAAGCGCCAGAAGGATCAGGGCTTTCCTATTATAGAAACGCCAACCCTTATGTGCTGGGGGGAAGATGACATGGCATTAACCAAGGAAACGACCTACGGCACTGATAAATGGGTTCGGGACTTCACGATCAGATACTTGCCTCGAATCTCGCACTGGGTCCAGCAGGATGCGCCGATCGAAGTGAACGCGATGATCAAGGCTTTTCTTAACGGCGACCCCGTACCGAATATGACGTGGGAAGTGAGCCTGGTTGACCCGGACTAATTCAAATGCTGCTCGAAGGTGCGTTCCAGAATGTCCTGCGCACGAACCTTTTCAAGCCATTGGTTGACCGCTAGGTTCAATGCACTGTCTTTTGGCATCATGTAGCCCTTTTCCTGGTAAGTCAGTGTCTCACCAGGCATTGACGCACAGAGCTCTGGATGCAAATTTTCCTGAAGCCTAACCTCAATGCTGTCCGTGATCATAAGGTCAGCATTACCCTTGATAAGTTCATTAAAAATGGTTCGGTTATCCTGGTGAAGGATTTTCTCCGCCCGCCTTAGTTTGGTGTCAACGAAGCGCTCATTTGTGCCTCCGGGGTTGACGATCGCGCGTACGCCGGGCTGATCAATTGCCTCAAGAGAACTGAATTCGTGTACGCGCGAGCACAACGTGATCGGTGATTTTCCGCCAATATGGTATGGCGCTGAAAAATAGGCATGTTGCTGACGGGCGGGGGTGATGGAAACACCGCTCATCGCTATATCAAATAAACCAGCGGCAAGGTCATTCATCAGATCGGGCCAACTGGTTTTGATCAAGATCAGTTCTACATCAAGGTGCTTGGCAAGGTTAAGCGCTAGGTCGATATCGATACCTGTAAACGACAGGTCATCACCAGAGTAGGAGAACGGCGCATAGTCTCCCGTTGTTCCTACTCTTAACCGGCCGCTGGCTAAAACCTGTGTGTACCGGTTGGGATAGGTTGTGACGATCTTAAGCGCGTCAAAAACTTTCTGGAGCGCACTTTTTGATAGGCAGTCTATCGGTAGATCTTCACTAAAGAACCTGTCGAACAAAATTTCATTGTTCGTGTTTTTCACCAATCGACGGGTGATTCCTTCTCCCAGGGTAATGAGCTTTGGTCTGATGACCGCCACAAGATCCTCGGCGGATTCGGGTGCTTGCCCTGTCTCCCAGCGAGCGAACCAACACTGCTGGATATCTTTCGCGGCCTCAATTTGAGCCAAGAAGAATGCGCCGCTGGAGTCAGTGGTGATACCGTATTGCAGGCCGTCGTCTATTGCGTTGTTGATAACGAAGACTTCCCTTTCTGGCACTGCGATCGGTTGTTCGTTTATCCATTTGTAAGCAGCCACCTGCTCCATTAACGATAGTCGTTCGTTGATTAAACGATACAGGGTTTCATCCGCAAGAAGCGTAGATGGCGCAAGTAATAGCAGGAGCAGCAGCAGGCGTGTCATGGGCTAACCGTTTTCAAATAATTCGTATTTTTTCATGTATCCTCGTAGCTGGTGGTAAGTGACACCCAGCGTTTCGGCCGTTTTTTTCTGATTAAATTGCGATGCTGAAAGCGCTTTCTGAATAAGATCGATTTCGTAATCCTGAACCGTCTGCTTAAAGTCCAACGGAAAGCTAGGTCGATTCGAATCGGCTGAATTTGAGCTCGCAGCGTTGGTTTTAACGCTTGAACCAGTGGGCCTGAAAATCGAATCAAATGGATCCAGGGTAATCACATCAACCGGCTTGCCGTCGTCCAAGGCGCGATAAACGCTTCGCTCTACGACGTTTTTAAGCTCGCGAATGTTGCCGGGCCATTGATGGCCGACCAATGTTTCAATAGCCCTTGCTGAAAACCCAGGGAAAAACTCCATGCCAAGATCGCTGGTCATGGTAACTGCAAACTGTTCAGCCAGTAACATAATATCTTCAGGGCGCGCGCGCAGCGGTGGCAACGTGATGACATCAAAAGCGAGTCGGTCAAGCAAATCCTCGCGAAACCTTCCGACGTTCGCAAGGCTCGGCAGGTCTTCGTTGGTGGCGGCTATCAGGCGTACGTCAACATTAAGCGTTTTGCTGCCGCCAACACGTTCGTATTCACCGTATTCGATGATTCGAAGCAGCTTTTCCTGGACCAGGGCAGAGGTGGTTGCCAGTTCATCAAGGAAAAGTGATCCCTTGTCCGCTCGCTCGAACCTTCCCTGATGCATTTTGGTTGCGCCGGTAAAGGCACCGGCTTCGTGACCGAACAACTCAGTTTCAAGTAAAGACTCGCTGATCGCTGCGCAGTTCATTTTAACGTATTCCTGATCCCAGCGGCCTGACAAGTAGTGCAGGCGGGCGGCGATGAGTTCCTTGCCTGTGCCTCTTTCACCAACAATCAATATGGGCTTATTAAGCGGCGCTACTTGAGAGACATGGTCGAGCACCTCTAGAAACGAGGGCGCTTCACCAAGCAGGCGTTCTGAGTGTAGTCTGGTGTTCATAGGAGCAGAGCTTAAATTCAAGAATAGATTATGGGGTATGTGGTGATATTTTCACTAATTGTTGGCCAGATTTACTACATTGCGTGGTGCTAATCTGTGACGAATTTACGCTCCGGTAGAAAACTTCAATAAAAACAACGGGTTAATATAATTCTTAGAATTGGCACGAATGTTGATATACCTATGCCACGACAAGATTCACAAGAGGTAAGACAAGATGGGCATATTTTCGAGATTCACCGATATTATTAACTCGAACATCAATTCAATTCTGGATAAAGCAGAAGATCCTGAAAAAATGGTTCGCCTGATCATTCAGGAAATGGAGGAAACCCTGGTGGAGGTTCGAACACAGTCGGCCAAACTCATTGCTGATAAGAAAGAACTGAGCCGGCGGGTTGAAAGATTGCACCTTGAAGCCGAGGATTGGGAGACTAAAGCCGAAATCGCGCTGAGCAAGGCTCGGGAAGACTTGGCACGAGCCGCGCTTAAGGAAAAGTCATCGGCCGAAGAGGCCACAGTAGCACTGGAAACTAATCTTGAGGTGATAGACAGTAACCTCGAGAAATTGTCCAGTGACATAGGCTTGTTACAACAAAAGCTGGGAGATGCTAAAACTCGCCAAAAGGCGCTGCTTGTAAGGAGTCGTACGGCAAAGAGCAGAATGGGCGTAAAGCGGCAGCTGTATGATGTAGATGTTGATGAGGCAATGAGTAGATTCGATAGATACGAACGTAAAATCGATGACCTTGAAGGCGAGGTTGAAGCCTATGACTTGGGACAGAAGACGCTGTCAGATGAAATTAGTGAGCTTGAAAACGGTGAGAGAGTCGATGCGGCGTTAGCCAGGTTAAAGGCCAGGATGGCCCATTCTAGGACTCAAGCCGAATCCGAATAATCAGCATTGGGGTAAATAATGGACGGTATTATTGTGGCATTTTTCGTGCCGGTGGTGGTTTTCCTGCTGGTAGTCGCGCCGATCTGGATTATCGTCCACTACAAGTCGAAGGCGAATGTGGTTAACGGGCTCTCGGCTGGAGAGCGAACTGAACTCAATGAGATGATTGAGGTTGCCAACAAGATGGCTGCGAGAATTGAAACATTGGAATCTATCCTGGATGTTGAAACCCCGGGTTGGAAGGAAAACCAGGAAGCCTGAACGGTTCCGTTATGTGGGCGGTGGTTTGAGTTAGTGACTAAGTAAGCCCTTAAGTAAGCCCTTAAGTAAGCCCTTGCGTCAGCGCTTGGGTCCGTTCTTAGGCAAGTGCTCGAGTCATTCGGTCAGAGGTAGAGGACGGTAAGTTGAGTAGAGATAAGCGGGACGCAGAGCAGGCGGCGAGCAGGGCCCAAAGATTGGCTAAGCGGGCCGAGGATCGAGCGCGTCGAAAGCAGCGGCATGCAGAGCGCGCGGTTGAGCGTTCGGAGCGTCTGGCAGACAGAGAGAATCGTCGTTCTGGCCGTGCGAGGAAATTGGACAGGTCCATTGAAGACCTGGTGGATAAAGTTGCTCAGAAGGCAGCGCAATGGATTGATGACCAAACACGGCGGGTGTTTGATTCACCGGATGAACGGCGTGAAAAAAAGCGCGCCGCGTTGGCGGCAGTGAGAGCAAAGCGGGATGCGGAAAAGGCTAAAAACGGCGCAGTTCAGGCAAGCAGAGCAGCCGAAGAGCTGAGTCAGTACGAGAAGTCCTTGGGCCCCGATTCAGGCTTTGACGATCTTTTTGAAGATGTCGAACAGCCGCGCAGAAGATCGAGCGCCCGAGTAAGAGATGCTCGACGAAAGACCGGAGCAGAAGGAGAAGGCCTTGGGTTCGCATGGGCTTATTATGCGTGGCCCAGAAGCCGTTCCAGAGCCCGTAGACGAAAAAGCGCTCACTTATATCGGGATCGTCAAAGAAAGAAAATATGTGGTGTCTGTGCTGGAATGGCAGATTATGTTGGCCGCCCGGTCTGGGAAGTCAGGTTGTACGCATTGCTTGGGTTAATATTCATACCCTCTGTGCTGATTCCAAGTTACTTTATTGGCTACTTTTTTATGGGGGACAAGCCCTACTACAGACACGTCACCGACCGTTTCGAAGACGGTCTAGACAGCCAGGACCGTGAACGTGATGATAGGTCATCGGAAAAACGCCACCGATCTGACGGGCGTCAGCCGCCAGGGTCGAATCAGCAACCTGACATGAGCAATGTGCAGGCGATGAAAACAGCGAAGGACAAATTTTTTGATATCGAGCAACGGCTGAGGCAGATGGAAGGTTATGTGACTTCGTCTCGATTTGAACTGCAGCGTGAGTTCCATAAAATCTCTTCGGAGAGTTAAAACGTGTCGGTGGAGATTGGCTGGACGCGCGATTTGGGCGGGTTCCCAGACATCAATCAAGTTATCAATCAAGCTACCATCGGTTCGGGGCGATAACCCGAAGGGGTCGGATGAAAGAACGATTCACAACAGGAGAAGATGATGGCTAGCTCAATGTGGGTTGTGATTGGCGTGATTGCCGTGGCGGCAATCATGGGAAATACAATCGTCTCGATTATCAAGCTCAAGGGGTCAAATCCGGGTGGTGATTTTAAGCTCAGGAAAGAGGGCCTTGAACAACAGTTTTATGATCTGGCGACCGATTTGCAGGATGCTCGACAGAGGATCGAGGTTCTGGAAAAAATCGTCACTAATCAGAAATTCGACTTGGCTCGAGAGATTGATGACCTTCCGCCTAATTAGGGTTGGGCGCTGAAAGAAAAAACAACGTGTTGTTGTTTATCGTGGCTGGGCAGCGCTAATGTGAACTCAGGATCCAGTGCCGAAATCAGTTGCCTCCAGAAACAGTAAGCAACATCGTTACCTGGAAACACCGTGGCTCGCCAGTTCCCTGGGAAATAACCAAGTACTTCCCTCACTGCGCTGCTGGCTATCGAACACTGGCGAAATGCCGGCAGAATATAGAGCTCTGCGATTTCTGTCAGGGAACTCCCGTTAGCCGGGTCCTGGTCTTCGCGCACGAGCAAAAAACCAACGGGTTCGTTGTCCAGGTAGATGATGAAAGGGTGGCGATCCGGCTGACGCCAGTAATGGTCAAGATAGGGGTAATCGTATTGCCCCTTGGCGTTCTTATCGATATCTGCGAAGCGGGAAAGTTCAGCCAGGTAAGACTGGAGCTCCTCCCTGATCCAATATTTTTGAACCAAAGAAGCCCGAGCGATGTTTACGCTCATTCCCGGGATTCCTCCCCTAGCACACCCTCCCGTAGCACACCCTCCCTTAGGGAAATGACCCTGTCGGGGTAGTCGCTGAAAAGCCCGTCGACCCCGTAGTTGATCATTTTAAGCATGTCAGTGTTTGAATTAACGGTGTATGCAAGGACTTTATAACCTCGAGCGTGGGCATCTTCTACCAGTGATCGGCTGATCTCTCCTTTGTCAAAGTTAACCGACCAGGCGCCTAATTGAGCTGCCCTTTGCCACATGTCGGGTAAGCGCTTGGCAAACAGGACGCCGCGAGGATAGGTCGGGTCTGCCAGTTTCAGTTCTGTGTGATTGAAGGAAGAGATTAGGAAGTCACGAGGAACCCAGTTACCGAGGCAATATTTGCTCAGCAGGTCGCCAACAGGTTTAGCGGTAGCGGGCCCTTTTAACTCGACGTTGATCCCGCAACGCCGGTCAACTAGATCAATAACCTCTTGCAGCGTTGGGATCGAATGTCCGCCTCCTGCGTCAAGCGCTCTTAATTGATCGAAACTGAGTTTTGAGACAAGACCACTGCCATTAGTGGTGCGATCAACTGATTCGTCGTGAATGACAAGGAGTTCACCGTCTACATGATAGACATCCAGTTCGACCCAGTCACAGCCGACGTTGATGGCATGTTCAAAGGACGGCAGCGTGTTTTCAGGTAGATGTCCTCTTGCTCCCCGGTGTCCGATACACAATGTTGATGGCATTTGGTAGGTTCCTGCTTCAATGTGCCTACTATACCCCGTACAATCCCGCTATGAGTTACCAGGTTCTCGCTAGAAAGTATCGCCCCGCTTCATTTCAGGATCTTGAAGGGCAAGAGCATGTCCTTCAGGCACTGATTAATGCACTAGACAATGAGCGGTTACATCACGCCTATTTGTTTACCGGTACCCGGGGCGTCGGTAAAACCACCATCGCCAGAATTCTGGCCCGATGTCTTAACTGCGAATCCGGTTTAACGTCGGCACCTTGCGGTGAGTGTAATAGTTGTCTTGAAATATCAGAGGGCCGCAGTGTAGATCTGATTGAGGTGGATGCAGCGTCACGGACAGGCGTGGATGATATGCGAGAACTGCTAGATAACGTCCAGTACATGCCGACGGTGAGCAGGTTCAAGATATACCTCATTGACGAAGTCCACATGCTGTCACGTAGCAGTTTTAACGCGATGCTAAAAACCCTTGAAGAACCGCCGGAACACGTCAAGTTCCTGTTTGCGACAACTGATCCAAAGAAGCTTCCTGTGACGGTGCTTTCACGTTGTTTGCAATTCAACCTAAAGAACCTTTCACCGGAACAGATTGTCCACTATATGGGGGCGGTTCTTGAGAAGGAATCCATTGGCTACGACGAGACTGCACTATGGCAACTAGGGCATGCCGCGGACGGCAGCATGAGAGATGCCTTGAGTCTTGCCGATCAGGCAATTTCATTTGGCAATAATGAAATTCGAGACGCGTCTGTAAAATCTATGCTCGGGTCGATCGATCACCAGGAAGTCTATGACTTAATTGATGCGGTGATCATGGAAGATGGTGCGAGGCTGCTCGAAAAAATTGCGGCGCTAGCAGAATTTGCCCCGGATTACGCGGCGCTGCTGGATAATATCCTGGCTGTACTCCATAGAGTGGCCATTGCGCAGGCTGTCCCAGCTGCGGTAGACAACGCTCAGGGAGACCGAGAGCTGGTCTTGGCAGCTGCGCAGCAGGTGTCTGCACAGCAGGTTCAATTGCTTTACCAGATAGGACTAATCGGGCAACGCGATCTGTCTCTGGCGCCTATGCCACGGATCGGATTCGAGATGGTGCTTCTGCGGATGATGTCCTTCGCCCCGGAAGGCTCGGACCCTGAGTCGGGCGCTAGGCTAGACTCTGGATCAACATCAACATCAACATCAACATCAACATCAACATCAACATCAACATCAACATCAACATCAACATCAATGTCAGGAAGCGGTGTCGCTTCTGGCCTTTTAAAAGACGGTACGCAATCCCAAGCAGGTACAGAAGCCCAAAGCACAGGAACCGCTTTCAAGGTCTCACCGGTCGCTGAGCTGCTCTCCGCGATTAGTGGTGAGGACCCATTGTCGAAAACAGTACCAAAAGCAGCATCGTCCGTGTCTTCTGCGTCGATATCGGCGTCCGCGCCCGCACTAGCATTAGGGGCATTTTCGGCCACTTCGTCTGCGCTTCCTCAATTAGAAACTAGCCAGTATGCCCCGCCGCTAAAAGTCGTTAGTGAGGTTGCCAAAAACGATCCTGGAAAAAACGATCCTATGAAAAAGGATCGATCAGCAAAGGTCCTGGCAGAATCTATCCCAGCGGAAGTTACTAAACCTGAAGCCAAACAGGAGCCTTCTGTTGTACCGCTGAACGCTGAGCAAGCCCAGCGGGACGCTCCGGAATTTACTCCGGCGAATTGGGTTGAGATACTCGAAGCACTTTCACTCTCGGGGGTTACGGCCTCTCTGGCAGCGAATTGCGAGCTTTATCGTACAGATGATCAACAATGTGTTTTAAAGCTCAGCGAAAATCATGCCAGCCTCTGGAATAAAACCTATCAGGGTCGTATCGAAGAGGCTCTTGGCCTGCTGTATGGTCGCGAAATAAAAGTATCGATCGAGGTCGGTGCGCCCGGCGTGGAAACGCCGGCCCAACATGCAGCGCGCGAGAAACAGCAGAGCCTGGCCCAGGCAGTTGCTGATATTCAGGGTGACCAGCACGTACGGCAGTTAATCGAAAGTTTCAACGGTAAGCTAGATCCCAAGAGTATTGCGCCACTCGGCAACTAATGTTGTTCAGTTTTTGTTCAGTTGTTGATTAGCTTGCAGGCGTTAATTTTTTACAAAAAATCTATTTATGAATGGGGGAGGAACAAGGATGGCTTTAGGAGAGGGGCTGGGTGACTTAATGAAGCAGGCCCAACAAATGCAAGGACGCGTCCAAAAACTGCAAGAAGAAGTTGCGAAGACAGAGGTCACGGGTCAGTCCGGCGCTGGTCTGGTAAAGATCACAATGACCGGTAGGCATGATGTACGAAAGGTTGATATTGATAGTAGCCTGCTGGTTGAGGCCAAAGACGTCCTGGAAGATCTAATAGCCGCGGCAATGAATGATGCCGTTCGTCGTGCAGAAAAAAACCAGCAAGAAAAAATGTCTGAATTGACTGCCGGTATTCCTCTGCCACCCGGATTCAAGTTGCCATTCGCTTAGGATGAAAGAACAGAGATTACTAGACCAGGTCATTGAGGCATTTAGGTGTTTACCTGGCGTAGGGCCAAAGAGTGCACAACGGATGTTGCTGCATCTGCTCGAGCGGGATCGAGAAGGTGGACGTCACCTCGCGCGGATTTTGAGCGAAGCCATAGAGAAGATCGGTCACTGCAAATTCTGCAGGAATCTGACCGAAACTGAAGTGTGTGAAATTTGCAGTGATGTATCCAGGGGATCCACCACAATCTGCGTTGTCGAATCGCCAACGGACGTGATCGCCATAGAACAATCTCTTAGTTTCCGGGGGCAGTACTTTGTGTTGATGGGGACGCTCTCACCGATAGACGGACGGGGACCTGATGAAATAGGTATTGATCAGTTGGTTAGACGGTGTGAGGCAGGTATTCAGGAAATCATCCTGGCAGTGTCATCAACCGTTGAAGGGGAAGCTACTGCTCACTACATCGCGGAAGCATTAAAACCATTGAATGTCACGATCAGTCGTCTTGCGCAGGGTATCCCTCTTGGCGGTGAACTTGAGTACGTCGATGGAGGCACGCTTTCTCACGCTTTTGAAGGCAGGAAAAGCATTTAAAAAAGGAATTAAGAAGTGGCATCAGAGTATCGTTATATAGACACGGATGAACAACTTCAGGAAGTTGTGGAAGCGTGTCTAAAAGTTTCTGTCATCGCGCTCGACACTGAGTTCGCCAGATTCAACACTTATTACCCAATAGTCGGGCTAATCCAGATATATACTGGGACAGACTGTTTCCTGATTGACCCGTTAAGTGTCTCGAGTATCGAGCCACTTAAAGCGGTCATGGAGGAGCCTTCGTTGCTCAAGGTGCTACACGCCTGCTCGGAAGACATGGAAGTGTTCCAATACGCTTTGGGCCTGGTCCCCTCGCCGGTCTATGACACTCAAATCGCAAGTGCGGCTTTGGGCGTGGGTTTTTCCGTGGGTTATCAGGCGTTGGTTGAACATTACCTGGATATCAGCCTATCAAAAGACCAGACACGGTCAGACTGGCTGGCAAGGCCGCTGACCACGAAACAGCTTGATTATGCTGCGCTAGACGTCATTCATCTGCTCGAGGTCTACAAGGTCCAACTTAAAGCGCTGGAAGGTGGGCCGAAACTTAGTTGGGTTGAAGCAGAGTCGCTGGGGCTGGGTCAGGGTATCCCCACCGTTGCGCCGCCGGAAGACAGTTATAAGAAAATCAAGGGGTTGTGGCAATTGAGCCGAGTGCAATTGAACCTGCTAAGGGATTTGTGTTCCTGGCGTGAAATCACCGCACGGGAAGAAGACCTCCCCCGGAATAGGGTCGTGGACCAGAAGTCACTGGTGTTAATTGTAAAGGCAGAAATTGCCAGCACGCAGGGGTTTCAGGGCGAAGCAGAAATGACGTCTCGACAGGTTAGGAAATACGGCGACCAGATCCAGGCCATTCAAGCTGAAGCGAAACTGGTTGCTGAGGAAGATTGTCCTGAAATCTTCGTTCGAACCGATGCGCCCATTAACAATAAAAAACTAAAACGGTTGAAGCAGGTCGTTGAAGAACGCGCCTTGAGTCTCTCGGTCGCCCCCGAGCTGCTGACAAAACGCCGGCATCTTGAAAAACTTATTCGATCAGAAGATACACAGGGCCAGTATCACTTGCCGGATGAGCTAGGTGGCTGGCGGGAGGCTGTTATAGGTGAAGCTTTGCTGGCTGAGCTGTCGGGATCCAGTTCATGAAGATCGCCTGTGATGTTTATAAAAGCGTCGATAAGGAAAACTACTATTTATACGTGTTGGCGGATCAGGGTGTTGAACAGGTTCCAGAGGCGCTGCGGCAGCAGTTAGGGAAAGTGGAAATTGCGTTGAGCCTTGAGCTAACAGAAGAAAGAAGCCTGGCTAAAGAAGATCCAGTGATTGTCATGGCTAACTTGAAGGAAAAGGGCTACCACCTGCAGTTGCCGCCTGCAAAGCATCATCAACGTGGTTGAATTCTGGAAAGAGAAATCTATTTTTGACATGTCAGTGCAAGAATGGGAATCCCTCTGTGATGGCTGCGCTCGCTGTTGCCTGCACAAGCTTGAAGATGAGGAAACTGAAGAGGTTCATTACACCTCCGTCGTGTGTCAGTACCTGAATGAAGACAAATGTGCTTGTACCCGATACGCTGAAAGGACGAAACTCGTGCCTGACTGCATCCAATTGACCCCCGTGGGTGCACTCGACTATGGCTGGCTGCCGACGACCTGTGCATATCGTTTAGTCGCTGAAGGCAAAGACCTGGAATGGTGGCATCCACTCGTTTCCGGTTCACCGGAGACCGTTCACCAGGCTGGAATCTCAGTTAAGGAAAAATGTGTCTCTGAGTTATACGTTCATCCTGACGCCATGGAAGATCACGTCATTACTTGGGTGAAGCAGGAATAGGGTGAAGCAGGAATAGGGTGAAGCAGGAATAGGGTGAAGCAGGAATAGGGTGAAGCAGGAATAGGGTGAAGCAGGAATAGGGTGAAGAATAGTGAATGAGTTTATCGATGAGTATCAGTCAATTATCGCCTGGTTTGTTTATATCGGTAGTGGTCTGATCTTCAGTCTTTTTTGGTGGAGGATGACAAGGCTCGTTGCCCATCGAGGTTGGAGGGAATTGCTGCGGGGTCTGTCGCTGGTGGTGATCTATACGCCCTGGTTTACCAGTGAAGCACATGAACATCTGGCGCCGGCGACGGTGGTGGTCCTTATAGACCTTATGCTCGGCACCTCGGATAACGGCTTGGCAGGGGCGCTGGTTTTGCTCCTGGTGACCAGCGGTATGCTGGTGGCCCTGATTGGACGACGATTCCTGTTGACCAGCAGCCATCAAGAGGGTTGAGAAGACATTATTCGCCGTATGGACACGGCTGGTATATTGATTAGCAAGGCGTTATATTGCTGCCTTTTATGTTGGGAAGCCGCCATTAATGAAATTTTCAAGCACATCTACTTATATCGCCACAGAAGAATTGCAGATGGCGGTCAACGCCGCGGTGCAATTAGAGCGACCACTTCTTATCAAGGGTGAGCCAGGAACTGGTAAAACGATGCTCGCCGAAGAAATAGCCAGTTCGCTTGGTATGGAATTGATTGCCTGGCATGTCAAATCGACGACCAAAGCCCAGCAGGGTTTGTACGAATATGATGCCGTATCGCGACTGCGCGATTCGCAACTAGGTGACGATCGTGTACATGATATCAACAACTACATTGCAAAAGGTAAGATGTGGGAAGCTTTCACTGCTGAAAAAAGAGTGGTTCTGCTGATTGACGAGATTGATAAGGCGGACATCGAGTTTCCTAATGATCTGCTGCTTGAACTCGATCGCATGGAATTCCACGTTTATGAAACGGGCGAAACAGTTAAGGCTATCCAGCGACCCGTCGTGATCATCACCAGTAATAATGAAAAAGAGCTACCGGACGCGTTCCTGCGTCGATGTTTCTTTCATTACATCCAGTTCCCGGACCGGGACACCATGAAGCGTATCGTTGAAGTGCATCATCCGGAAATCAAACAGGACCTTGTGAAAGAGGCGATGGAAATTTTCTTTGATGTCAGAAAAGTACCGGGCCTGAAGAAGAAGCCTTCGACTTCCGAGCTTATTGACTGGTTAAAGTTGCTCATGGCTGACGATATCCCTGATGAAATTTTGACCAATCGCGATACCTCGAAAGCGATTCCACCACTTTACGGCGCTTTGGTGAAAAACGAACAGGATGTACAATTACTTGAGAGACTCGCTTTCATGAATCGAAGACAAGGCGGTGGTGCCGGCGGTAAGTAAGTACGCCGTTCATAACGAAAATTCCAAAAGGTAACAGTCACCGATGCTGATCAACTTTTTTTTCACACTTAAAAAGGCGCGTATTCCGGTTTCCATCACGGAACTGCTGCACCTGCTTGATGTGCTCAAGGCGAGATTGGTTTACGCCGATATTGACGAGTTCTACTATCTAAGCCGTATGGCGCTGGTGAAGGACGAGCGTCACTACGACAAATTTGATCGTGCGTTTAGTTCCTACTTTAAGGGGCTTGATGACCTGTCTAGTCTGCTTAATTCCCTGATTCCCGACGAGTACCTTCGGCGGGAGTTTGAGAAGAGCCTCACGCCAGAAGAACTTGAAAAAATCAAATCACTTGGTGGACTTGAAAAGCTAATCGAAGCTTTCAAAAAAGAAGTAGAAGAAGCCGCTCAGGGTGAAGGTAAAGAAAAGGACAAGGAAGGAAAAGGTCAAAACGGTCGCGGGGAAGAGGGTGACGATAGGAAAGGTAAAAAACGTCGTGGTAAGAAAACCTGGGATAAACGTGATTACAAGGCCTACGACGATAATGTAGAGCTGGGTACACGTGGCATGAAGATATCTCTTCGGCGTTTGCGAAAACTTGCCAGGCAAGGTGCCGATGACGAGCTTGATATCAACAATACCATCGACAAGACTGCCAAAAATGGCGGTATGCTTGATATCATCATGCGTCCAGAACGTCGAAATACGGTCAAGGTGCTGCTGATTTTGGATAATGGTGGCTCCATGGATGCACACGTAAAGGTCTGTGAAGAGCTTTTTTCTGCTGCACGTTCCGAGTTCAAGCATCTTGAAACCTACTATTTCCATAACTTTATTTACGACGGTTTGTGGAAGCAAAACAACCGGCGCATGAGCGAGCGAATAGACACCTTTGATATTCTTCACAAGTATACGCATGACTACAAAGTCATCTTTGTGGGGGATGCCACTATGGCGCCTTATGAAATCACCCATGCTGGTGGCTCAGTTGAGCACTGGAATGAGGAGGCGGGCGCTATTTGGATGCAGAGGGTGTTGGATACCTTTGCGAAAGTTATCTGGATCAACCCAACTCCCCAGGATACCTGGGAGTACTCGACTTCCGTTGCGTTGACCCAGAAGTTGGTTGAAGACCAAATGTACCCGTTGACGATCTCAGGTATTGAGCAGGGCATGAACAGCCTGACGAAGTAGGCCCTTTAGGGCTAGAGAGACGTCGGCTTAGTGTAAAATTGGTTCAGCAGCGTCGTGTAAAAATGCGCTGAGATAAAATATCACTGGCATTGCGATTCTCACTTCTGAGCGGGATGAAACTTCACTCTGACCCTATTGATCGCATGCCCAGCCAATCCTATAAAGAACTCGAAGATCAGATCGGTGAGTGTATGCTCGCCGATCGATTTCGAATGCGCCTCGAAATCAAAAAAAAGAAGGAACGAGGCAAGCTCGGGAGAGCGATTGAGCGCTCTAGGCAATTGGTCGCGGAACGCCTTGGAAAAATGCCGCAGATTTCTTACCCGGAGGCGCTGCCTGTATCCCGGTGTGCACCTGAACTCATCAAGGCCATTCAAGAGAACCAGGTTGTTATTGTTGCGGGTGAAACCGGTTCTGGAAAGACAACCCAATTACCCAAGATTTGCCTGGAGGCGGGAAGGGGTGTATTCGGACTGATCGGCCACACCCAGCCCAGGCGTGTCGCCGCTCGCACAATCGCCCATCGTTTAGCTGAAGAACTTGGTGTTAGTGTCGGCGACGAAGTGGGTTTCCAGGTCAGATTCCAGGACCAGAGCAAGCCTTCGACCTTGATCAAGGTGATGACTGATGGCGTATTGCTGGCAGAAACACAAAATGATCGATTCCTCGAACGTTATGACACGATCATCATTGATGAAGCCCATGAGAGAAGCCTTAATATTGATTTCCTGTTGGGGTATCTTAAACGTATTCTGCCGAAAAGACCGG
>Ga0206130_10000409_pt1 | contig 73792 bp, 72 predicted proteins | sample Helgoland_Spring_9_FD_148637 | JGI IMG/M metagenome (GOLD analysis project Ga0206130, IMG submission 148637) | Pelagic subsurface seawater microbial communities from Kabeltonne, Helgoland, North Sea - Helgoland_Spring_Bloom_20160512_1 | ecosystem: Environmental > Aquatic > Marine > Epipelagic ... | reverse complement strand
AAGCGTGCGCGTCAAACCACCATCATTGGTCAGCAGCAGCAGGCCTTCTGAACTCATGTCCAGGCGCCCCACCGAGACCACACGCGGTAAAGTTTCCGGTAGGCTGTCAAACACAGTCTCTCGACCTTTTTCATCGCGCGCGCTGGTCACCAAGCCGATGGGCTTGTGATACAGCCATAGCCGCGGCTCATCCGGTGGCTCAATAGGCTCGCCGTCAAATTCAATTTTGTCACTGGGTTGCACGTTAAGCGCCGGGCTAAAAATCTTCTTCCCGTTCACTTTTATGCGTCCTGCCTCGACCAGTTTCTCTGAGTCGCGCCGACTTGCTACGCCTGCACGTGCCAAAACTTTTGCGATCCGATCGCCCTTTGGTGTTTCATCTGCCATGGGTCGGACTTAGACTGTGTTTAATGTAAAGCCAAGCGGGGATGAATGCGTTTTACCAGCCAGATGAATTTAGCCTTAAATGAGGCGCAAAAAGCCGCCTTGGCGGGGGAGGTTCCGGTGGGCGCCGTTATTGTGGATGCAGGCGGGCAAGTTTTGGGCGCCGCTGGCAACCGCACGCGCCGCGATTGTGATCCTACCGCCCATGCCGAGGTTCTGGCCATAAGACAGGCCGCCGCCGCGTTGGGGCAGGACCGTTTGTTGGGGTGTACACTTTATGTCACGCTTGAACCGTGTGCAATGTGTGCGGGTGCCTTGGCTCATGCGCGGGTGGCACGGGTGATCTATGGGGCGGCGGACCCTAAATCTGGCGGTACGGATCATGGTTCGCGGGTATTTTCCCATGCGCAAAGCCATCACCGGCCCGAAGTGATCGGGGGCATTTCCGAAACTGACTGTGCCGCGCTTTTGGTCGATTTTTTTGCCCAACAGCGTGCCAAACACTAAGCTTGCTGCTCGGGCCCTTGGCAACCTGCAAATCCCAAGTTAGTAAGCTTAAAAATCAACTGCAGAAGTGAAGGATCACCTATGTCGATCGACACACAAACGGCCGCTCGTGTTGCCAAGCTAGCCCGGATCAAAGTGGATGAGGCGGATCTTTCCGCTTTGGCGCAAGAATTTACCAACATTTTGGGCTTTATTGAGCAGTTGAATGAGGTTGATGTAGAGGGTGTTGAGCCGATGACTTCTGTCACGCCACAACGCTTGTTCCGGCGCGAAGACGTTGTGAATGACGGCAATCAACAAGCTGCCGTTCTTGCCAATGCGCCAGATTCACGCGAAGGGTTTTTTGCTGTTCCAATGGTGGTTGAATAATGCCTGATCTGATGAAGCTCACTTTGGCCAGCGCGCGCGATGCGCTACGCTCTGGACAAATCACTGCGGTTGAACTGACCGAGGCCTCATTGGCCGCCGTTGAAGCCTCCAAGCCTTTGAACGCTTTTGTGCATGACACATCTGACATTGCCCGCGCCCAAGCTGTGGCGGCAGATCTGCGTCTGCAAGCTGGGGATTCACCTGATATGTGTGGCCTTCCCATTGGCATGAAAGATTTGTTTTGCACTAAGGGCGTGGCCACTCAAGCGGCCTCGGCAATTTTGAAAGGGTTCAAACCTGAATATGAATCAACCGTATCGCAAAAGCTGTTCGATGCTGGTGCGGTTATGGTTGGCAAGTTGAACATGGACGAATTTGCCATGGGATCGTCAAATGAAACTTCGACCTACGGCAATGCTGTGAACCCTTGGAAAGTTGATGGTCGTGAGTTGACCCCGGGCGGATCCTCTGGTGGCTCTGCGTCGGCGGTTGCGGCTGAAACTTGTTTGGCGGCCACGGGCACCGATACCGGCGGCTCCATCCGCCAGCCAGCAGCCTTTACGGGCATTACCGGCATTAAACCCACATATGGGCGGTGCTCGCGCTGGGGCATCGTGGCTTTTGCATCCTCTTTGGATCAAGCCGGCCCGATCACCAAAGACGTGCGGGATGCGGCGATTATGCTTGAAGCCATGTGTGGCTTTGATCCCAAAGACAGCACCTCAATGAACTTGCCCGTGCCTAATTTTGAAGCGGCATTGACGGGTGATATTCGTGGTAAAACCATAGGTATTCCAAAGGAATACCGGGTTGACGGCATGCCTGACGCGTTAGAAGCTCTTTGGTCTGAAGGCACGGCGATGCTGCGGGATGCCGGTGCGATTGTGAGAGACATTAGCCTACCACATACCAAATACGCCCTTCCGGCCTATTACGTGATTGCACCAGCTGAAGCCTCTTCCAATCTTGCACGCTATGATGGCGTACGCTTTGGCCACCGCGCCAAGCTTGAGGCTGGCGATGGTATCACTGAGATGTATGAAAAAACGCGTGCCGAAGGATTTGGTGCTGAGGTTCAACGGCGGGTGATGGTGGGGACCTATGTTCTGTCCGCTGGGTTCTATGATGCCTATTACAACCGTGCGCGCCGTGTCCGGGCCTTGATCAAGAAAGACTTTGATGACGCTTTTGCCTCTGGCGTTGACTCTATTTTGACGCCGTCCACCCCCTCGGCCGCTTTTGGCTTAGGTGAGATGGCGGATGCTGATCCGGTGCAAATGTATTTGTTTGATGTGTTTACGGTCACAGTTAATTTGGCGGGACTTCCGGGCATATCTGTGCCGGCTGGGCTTGATTCCAAAGGTTTGCCTTTGGGGCTGCAATTGATTGGCCGACCTTGGGAAGAGGGCGATTTGCTCAACACCGCCTTCGCCTTGGAAAAAGCTATGGGCTTTAATGCTAAACCAAATCAGTGGTGGCTTTAGAGGCGGTTTGGCCCTCAAATTATAGATTTTGTAGCACTTTTTGGCATAAAAGTGATAATGTGATGTGAAGCTGTTCCGACCTTTTCGTCTGGGATGTCAAAAACGGGGAAGCCGATGAAGTATTTTGTGATGATAGCCATGGGGCTAACGTTGGTGGCCTGCGAACGCGCGATGCCCAATGATGTGACCCTTGCGGGCTACAACGCACCTCAGGTAGAGACGCTTCCAGCAGACGGCGCAGGTGCAGCGCAAGTTGATGCGCAATCTGATATACCCACTGGCACGATTTCAAACGAGCAAGATTTTGATGCAGTTGCCACTGCGCAAACCGTTGAAAGCGATGCAGAGCGGATTGCGACCAATCGCGCCAAATACATTGTGATTGACGTGCAGGCCTTGCCGATGCGGATCGACAACCTGCCGAATGTGGTCGAATATGCGATCCGTACCAAAAATCTGGTCGGCGTGCAGCTCTATAGTCGGTTTGGCACGGAACTCAAAACCCTGAGCTTTGGTGGCTGTGGAAAATACAGCTCAACCGACGCGGCCCAACAGGCGTTTTTATCGCGTGGCGGGCCCGAGCGTGATATTCTTGGGCTCGATCCGGATGGTGATGGTTTCGCCTGCCGTTGGGATCCACGGCCCTTCCGGGCTGCGGTGCAAAACTGAGCCATATCCCCATAGACCGGCGCCCATCGCCAAATTTCGGCCCACGCCACGCTATGATGCGCCCCTGCATGATTGTGCTGCATTACACCGCGATGGCAAACCCTGAGGCGGCACTGGAGCGTCTGTGCAACCCACAGCATGAAGTTTCGGCACATTATCTAATAGACCAGAAGGGCGCCACGACCCAGCTTGTAGCGGAAGCACAGCGGGCTTGGCACGCAGGAGCTGGAGCATGGGGCGGCTGTGATGACGTCAATTCAGCGTCAATTGGTGTGGAGCTGTGCAATACAGGAAATCACATATTCCCGGCCGCTCAAATGCAGGCTCTGATATCGCTATTGCGTGAGGTGATGCAGCGTTGGGGAATTTCAGCGGATAAGGTGATCGGCCATTCGGATATGGCCCCCGCGCGCAAACAAGATCCAGGGCGTTTGTTTGACTGGCAGGCGTTGGAAGCTGGAGGCGTGGCGGTATTTCGGGGAAAGCCCCAAGCGCAAATTTTTCCATTTTTGGAGGCCGCGCGTCAGTTTGGCTATGCTATACAGGAACCAGGCAGCGTTGATGATGTGGGGCGGGCAGTGATTCTGGAGGCTTTCCGACAAAGATTTCGCCCTCAGGCTCAAGGGCCGCTCGAGGATGAGGATATGCGGCTCCTCTCAGATTTGGCTCAAACCTACCCAGCCGTCTTAGAGACTTGACCGCAGGGGCTTGGCCGCCTAACAGCAACCCTGCGCGGGGGGCTGGGCAATCGCGAGGGGCAACCTTCGAGGAAAGTCCGGACTCCCTGAAACAACGGTGCCGGGTAACGCCCGGCGGGGGCAACCCCAGGGACAGCGCCACAGAGAAGAGACAGCCTTGCATGCAAGGTAATGGTGAAACGGTGGGGTAAAGCCCACCGCGCGGCTGGCAACAGCCGTGGCACGGCAAGCCCCACCGGGAGCAATGCCAAATAGGAGCCGCATATGGGCCGTTTCAGCCCCGTAGGTTCGGGTTGGCAGCTAGAGGGGTCTGGTAACAGGCCCACGAGATGAATGATTGCCTAAGGTGGCGTGGGAAACTACGTTATTCTGGACAAAATCCGGCTTATAGGCCCCCCGCGCACTTTTGACACGCTTAGGCAGCGTGAATCGGTTGACAGCGCTGTTCAGAGCGTTAAAAGCCGGGAGATCAGGATAAATGCGGCCAAGAGGCTGCGCCCGTAGGAGAATTACCATGGCGAAGCCAACCACAATCAAGATCCGCCTGAATTCCAGCGCGGGCACAGGCCACTTTTACGTGACCAAGAAAAATGCACGCACCATGACCGAGAAAATGGTCACACGAAAATATGACCCGGTTGCACGTAAGCATGTTGAATATAAAGAAGGCAAAATTAAGTAGGTAAACGCCAACTTCTGTTTTGAAAGGCCATGCAATTGCGTGGCCTTTTTCTATGGTTCATGCCTCTGGGGCCGCATGTATCGAGCAGGCAGACAAAAAAACGCCCCACCAATTCTGGCAGGGCGTTGGGTCTTTTGTTTGTTTTAAGGCCGGTTTACTCTCTGTTACCCATCAACATCAGCAAGAATGAGAACATGTTCAAGAAGTCGAGATAGAGGTTCAGCGCTCCAAAGATGGCGGATTTGGCCAACCATTCTTGATCTCCGTGATGCGCATGTGCCAGATACTCATTCTTGATGTTTTGCGTGTCATAGGCTGTGAGGCCTGCGAATACCAAAACGCCAATGGCTGAGATTGCGAAGAGCAAGGCCGGAGATTGCAAGAAGATGTTGACGATCATCGCCACAACCAAACCAATTACGCCCATGATCAAAAAGCTGCCCCAACCTGAGATATCGCTCTTTGTTGTATAGCCAAACAGTGACAAGCCTGCGAAAGCGATGGCTGTGACCAAGAAGGTTTGAGTGATGGAGTGCCCGGTGTAGCGAATGAAGATTGAACTGAGGGACAGGCCGATCAGCGTTGCAAACACAAAGAAGAATAATTGTGCCCCAGCCGCAGAGGCGCGGCGCATGACAGCGCCCATGCCTAGAAACAACACCGCCAGAGGTGCCAGCATGATCACGTATTTCAGCCATGTGCCATAAATCATCAGGCCAAAGTTGGTAAGCAATTTGCCGTTCGGCAATTGTGCTGCGGCCAGATTGGCATCTGTTGTTGTGGCCAGACCCGCGATGGCCCAAGCGGCTACAGCGGTGATCACCATGCCCACGGACATCGTGCTGTAAACTTTATTCATATGTGCCCGAAGGCCCGCATCGATTGCTGCGGTGCGACTGCCGGCATTTGCGGGTATCGTATTATAATCTGCCATGGTTTTCTCCAAATTTCTACGACTGCAGCGTTGATTACGCTATTGCACTAATATTGGGGGTTCGGGCCGCCAATTTCAAGTTAAACTCGCCTCATTAACAGTGATATTTTTCGATTGTTCCGAAAATACCAATTTTTTGTACATCAGGTGGTCTTGGGACCACGCACCACCAATTTCCCAATCGATTTTCGCGCCTTGAGGTGGGCTAAAGCCTCCAGAGCCTGATCAAAATCATAGACAGCGCTGATATGGGGTTTGAGCAAGCCGTCGCTGATCATCTTCAAGGCCTGCGTGAGGCTGTCGGATAACAGCTGTGGCGCGAAATTCAGATAGCCGCCCCAATAAAATCCCATGACATCAACGTTTTTGACCAGAAGATGATTGGCTTTGATTTGAGGGATATTGCCACTGGCAAAGCCAATGGTCAGATAGCGCGCCTCTGGCTTGCAGCATTTCAGCGCCGCCACGAATGGATCACCGCCCACGGGGTCAAAGACCACATCCACTCCACCGAGCGCTTTTACCATCGTAATCATATCTTCGCTGGAACTGTCGATCGTGACATCAGCGCCGCGAGCGCGGCAGACCTCTAGTTTGTCTTGTCCTCTGGCCACAGCAATAACCCGAGCTCCCAAAGCAGCGCCGATCTCAACCGCGGTTAACCCCACGCCACCAGCGGCCCCGAGCACCAATAGAGTATCTCCAGGTTTGATTTTGGCGCGGTGGGTTAAGGCCAAATGTGACGTGCCATAGCTGACCAAGGCTGAGGCGGCGGTTTCAAAGGGCAAGTCATCTGAGATTATGAGGCAGCGCGCGGAATCCACCGCAATGGCCTCAGCGAGGCCGCCAGACCCTGCGAAGGCTGCGACACGATCCCCAATTTTAAAATCCGTGACCGCGCTTCCGATGGCCAAGACATGGCCCGCAACTTCCATGCCCAGGGTGAAGGGCAGAGCAGGAGTCTCTTGGTAAGTGCCGCGAATCATCAGAAGATCGGCGAAGTTTAGGGCACAGGCCGCGGTGAGGATGAGGATTTCAGTCGGGCCAACTGTCGGAAATGACCTATCTAAAAAGATAGGTTCTTGAGTGTGATCTTGGACTTGAAGTGTCAGCATCGAGGAAATTCACCTCATTTGTTAAACATTTAGCAAATAAATAGGCTGTTTCTCATAAGAATTCCAGCAAGAAATATTTGGCGCAAAAGATGGAAATAATATCTAAAAATAATCCGTTTATTGGAATTCTCGTCGTGGGAGGCAATTGGGATGAAATGTGAATCTGACAATTGGGATGAAATGTGAATCTGACAAAAGGTTAATATTTAGTTAGTTTTTTGTATTTTTTTCTGAGCCGGTCTTTTGCTATGTTTTTGCATAGATTGATGTCGGGTGACTCGTTCAGGTTGAAAGTCTTCGGGATCAAAAAATTTATTGGAGGCGAAAATAAATAATCATGTTAATATGGATGCGTCTTAATGCGATTGTCAAAGGCGGTGGCTGGTCGGAATGAACCAGCAGAAATTGGCAGAAAAAATAGGTATCAAATTCCAATAAATTCAAAAATATGAAACTGGCATGAACCGGGTCAGCGCGTCCTGTTTGTGGAATATCTCCTAAGTAATAAATGTCCCGGTGAGTTTTTTTTGAAGGCTTGAAATAGGCAAACCCAAATAAGTCTGTCTCCAATGATTTGCTTGGAGACAAGGAAGCCCTGGATCAGGTGCGTTCCTATTATGCCATGCCAGGAAATCAACGCAAACCGTTGTTTGATATGGAGGGTGTGTTGAGCAACCCGGCTTAGGCGGCTTGCTTGACCAAATGCGGCTGCTTCCCCTAGATGGATCAAAATATGAAAGAATGCCCGATGACAGATCCGATCCCAAGCCCCGACACCATTTTGACGCTGGCCTATAAGCTGGCTGATGCTGCGGCAGTGGAGACATTGCAATGGTTTAGAGCCGCGGAACTTCTGGCTGAAAATAAGCTAGAGGCTGGGTTCGATCCCGTTACGCAGGCCGATAAGGCTGCAGAGCAGGCCATGCGTGCCGTATTGGCGCAGTATAGACCGCAAGATGCGATTGTCGGTGAAGAGGCTCAGGATCAAACTGGCACCTCCGGCCTCGCTTGGGTGCTTGATCCCATTGATGGCACCCGTGGCTATGTCAGTGGCACTCCAACTTGGGGCACGCTGATTGCGCTGAATGACGGTGAGGCTCCAATTTTTGGTATTATTGATCAACCTTATACTGGTGAGCGCTTTGTCGGGGGTCTGGGCCATGCATTTATGGAGCGCGGTGGCATAAAAACTCCTCTGGCCACGCGCAACACAGTGAACCTGTCGGAGGCCATAATTTTCACGACCTTCCCCGAAGTTGGCAGCGCTTCGGAGGCCGCGGGTTTCCATCAAGTCGCGCAGGCTTGTAAATTGACCCGTTACGGGATGGATTGCTATGCCTATGCGCTATTGGCTTCTGGCCAAATTGATTTGGTGATTGAGGCTGGTTTGCAAAGCTATGACATCCAAGCCCCGATGGCTCTGGTCCGCGCGGCGGGTGGTGTGGCGAGTGATTGGCGTGGGGGCAACCCTATGAATGGGGGGAGGTGCATTTGTGCTGCGACCCCCGAGCTGCATGCGGCAGCGTTAAAGATGTTACAAAAGGTGCCGCTTGACTGATACGCTTATTCAAAATGCCCGGTTGGTTTTGACGATGGACGCCACGCGCCGGGCTATTACTGCAGGTGATGTGCTGCTACGCGATGGTGTGATTGCGGCTGTCGGGGTGGACTTTCCATCCGACGGCTGTAGCGTGGTCAATGCGGAGGGCTGTTTGGTTACGCCGGGCTTGGTCAATACGCACCATCACCTGTATCAAACCATGACCCGCGCGGTGCCTGGCGCAGAGGATGCGGCGCTGTTTGGTTGGTTGCAAACGCTTTACCCTATCTGGGCTGCAATGCGGCCGGATGATTTTTTTACATCCGCACAGGTGGGCATGGTGGAGCTTTTGCTATCGGGCTGCACCACCACGGCGGATCATCTATACCTCTACCCCAATGGCGCGCGGCTTGAAGATACCATTCACGCCGCACAAGAGATCGGCATGCGGTTTCATCCTACCCGTGGCGCGATGAGCATTGGGGAAAGTGATGGTGGGCTACCGCCGGATCACCTGGTCGAGCGTGAGGCGGCGATCTTGGACGATATGATCAGAGTCATCGATGCGTTTCATGATGCCAGCCATGGCTCAATGCTGCGTGTTGGCGTGGCGCCGTGTTCACCTTTTTCGGTGAGCCGCGAGTTGATGCGGGACGCCGCTGTTTTGGCGCGCGATAAAAGCGTTATGATGCACACGCATTTGGCAGAAAATGATGAAGATATCGCGTATAGTCTTGAAAGATTTGGTATGCGCCCGGGCCAATATGCTGAGGAGCTGGGCTGGACTGGCCCGGACGTTTGGCATGCCCATTGCGTTAAGCTAAACCCGCAAGAGATTGCATTGTTTGCGCGCACCCAAACTGGGGTGGCCCATTGTCCATGTTCTAATTGCCGTCTGGCCTCTGGCATTGCGCCGGTGCGTGCCATGCGCGATGCTGGGGTTCCTGTTGGGTTGGGGGTGGATGGGTCTGCGTCGAACGATTCAGGCAATCTGATGGCCGAAGCCCGTCAGACTATGCTGCTCCAGCGGGTGGCCTACGGGGCTGGGGCAATGTCCCCGGGAGAGGCGCTTGAGATTGCCACCCGCGGTGGAGCGCAGATTTTGGGGCGTGATGACTGTGGGTCCCTAGAAGTTGGCAAATGTGCAGATGTGGTGATCTGGGATATGGAGGACGTTAGTGCTGCGGGCAATTGGGACCCGGCTGCAATCTTGCTGGCCGGACCCAGCTTGGCGCGAGATGTGTTTGTGAATGGCAAGCAGGTGGTGGCTGAGGGTCATATCACCACCCTAGATCAACGGGCGCTTGCTGCGCGGCAAAATCAACAGATGCGCGCCTTACAAGAGCGGGTTTAACCTAAAGAGGTTTTCCCGCCACCCAGACTTGGCGCATGGCTCGATCATCGCCCATCATGATTGTAGGAAACAGAGCTTCCCAAAAATTATTGGCATTATGGCTGCGTTGTTCAATGGCTTGCGTTGATTTGAGGTTGAGAACGCAGAGATCCGCCTCCGCACCCGCTCCCAAATGACCCACTTTGCCTTGCAGGTGCAGTGCGTGGGCCGAACCTTCGCTGGCCAACCACATCAGTTGGGCGGGATGAGGTGCCGCGCCGCGCAGCTGTGCCACCTCATAGGCTGCAGCCATGGTGCGCAGCATCGAAAAATTCGACCCGCCGCCGATATCAGAGGCGAGGCCAAGCCCGACCTTGGCTTTTGCCAAGCCCATGAGATCGAACAAGCCGGATCCGATAAACATATTGGAGGTAGGGCAATGGATGACAGAGGCACCGACTTCCGCCAGTTGATCTATTTCGCAAGGCTCAAGATGGATGGCATGGCCATAAACGCCCCGCGCGCCCAAAAGCCCGTGTTGCGCATAGGTGTCGAGATAATCGCGCGTTGTGGGGAAGAGTTCGCGCACCCAAGTGATTTCCTCGGTTTGCTCTGACAGATGCGTTTGCATCAGACAGTTTGGCCGCTCGGCCCAGAGTGCGCCGAGCGCGTCAAGCTGTTCGGGGGTGGAGGTGGGGGAAAATCGAGGGGTGATGGCATAGACGGCACGTCCTTTGCAGTGCCAGGTATCGATCAGGGCTTTGCTCTCGTCATAGGCTCTTTGCGTGGTATCAATCAAACCCTCTGGGGCGTTGCGATCCATACAGGTCTTGCCGCCCACAACGCGCATGCCGCGCTGGGCTGCGGCCTCAAAATAAGCGTTGACAGAGGTGGGGGCGGTTGTGCAATAGCTGGCCATTGTGGTCGTACCATGGCTCAGAGCAATGTCGAGATAGCGCTCGGCAATCTCAGCGGCATAGTTGGGATCTGATAGGCGCATCTCTTCGGGGAATGTATAGGTGTTGAGCCAGTCAATAAGGCGTTTGCCCCAGCTCGCGATGATGGCGGTTTGCGGGTAATGCACATGAGCATCCACAAAGCCCGGCACAATCAGATCTTCTCCGTAATCAGTGACAGTGGCTTGCGGATACTTGACGCTTAAATTCGCGCGGGTTCCGACAGCTCTGATATGACCATCCTCCACCAAAACTGCTCCATCACGGCGGTGCTCAGTGACCTCTTGCCAAGGCTGTTGGAAGGGATCTCCAGTGAACCCGAGAGTTTGGCCAATAAGCAAGTTGAGCGCCATTAAAATGCCTTCCAAAAATTGGTTTGTCACCCTTTACCTTGTCATAGCATTAGCAAGTTCGTAAAGGCAGGTATGACAGATCTTTATGACAATCCGCCTGAGCTGAGTGATGTATTAGACGCCCAACGTGTGTTGGATGTGCGTTTGGCTGTGGAGCATCAAGATGTGGCGCGGCTGCATATGCTGTTGGACCCGCTCCACCCTGCCGATATTGCCGACCTTTTAGAGCAGATTAGCGATGGTCTAAGAACCCGATTGCTACACTTTTGGAAGGGTGGAATCGATGGGGGTGTGCTTTCAGAGCTGGATGAGAGCATCCGTGAAGACATTATTGACGGGCTAAACTCAGCCGAGCTTGCGCATGCTGTGCGCGACCTCGATTCGGATGATGTGGTGGATCTGCTCGAAGATCTTAATGAGCCACAGCAAGAGGCCATCCTTGACGCGTTGGATGATGCCGAGCGGATAGTGGTTGAGCAATCACTGGCTTTTCCGGAAAATTCCGCGGGCCGATTGATGCAACGCGAGGTGGTTATGGCGCCTGAGCATTGGAGTGTTGGCCAAGCGATTGATTATTTGCGTCGCCATCAGAATTTGCCAGAACAGTTTTACCACATGATCTTGATTGATCCGCGTATGCGCCCCACGGGTTATGTCACTCTGGGCAAGCTGTTGGGTGCCAAACGCGCGGTACCGTTGCACGATATTGTGGAAGACAGCTTCCGCACCATCCCAGTGGATCAGCCGGAAAAAGATGTGGCTTATGCATTCAATCAATATCACTTGATCTCAGCACCTGTTGTAGATGTGGATGACCGTCTTGTGGGGGTGATCACCATTGATGATGCGATGATTGTGCTGGACGAAGAATATGAAGAAGACATGATGCGTTTGGCTGGGGTTGGCGAAGGCTCTCTGTCTGACCGGGTGATTGAGACCACACGGGGGCGGTTCCCTTGGTTGGCTGTGAACCTGTGCACGGCGATTGTGGCTTCTATGGTGATTTCGATGTTTGAGGCCGCCATTGCACAATTTGTGGCTTTAGCGGTGTTGATGCCTATTGTGGCCTCTATGGGGGGCAACGCAGGTACGCAGTCACTTACTGTGGCCGTGCGTGCGATTGCCACCAAGGATTTGACCACCTCCAACGTATGGCGGGTGATCCGGCGTGAGGTTTTGGTGGGACTGTTGAATGGGATCATCTTTGCAGTGGTTTTGGGGCTTGTTGGGTATTTCTGGTTCGGCTCATCGATCATCGGCTGGGTGCTGGCATTGGCGATGGTGTTGAACATGGTTGTCGCCGGTCTGGCAGGGACGGTTGTGCCGGTCTTGTTGGAGAAAACTGGGATTGATCCGGCTTTGGCCTCGGGCGCCTTTGTGACCACGGTCACTGATGTGGTGGGCTTTTTTGCCTTTCTCGGTTTGGCCGCTTGGATGTTGCTGTGACGCTGGAGGCGCAAAAGCAAGCGGCCCGTGCTGCAGCCTTCGCTCGACGCAAACTGGCTTTTGAGGCACAAAATGGTGCTGCTTCTGGCCTGTTGTCGGAAATATTAGCCGGTTACCGCGGCGCAGCGTTGGCCGGCTTTATGCCGATTAACACTGAAATTGACCCACGCCCTGCAATGGCAGAGGCTTCGGCCCATGGGGCGGTTGGTGTGCCGGTGATCACAGCCGCCACCACGCCCTTGGAGTTTGCCCGATGGTCTCCGGGAGTTGTGATGGTCGAAGGGGCGTTCAAAGCGCATATTCCGGCTGACATTGAGTGGATGATCCCAGAGATTGTGATTGTGCCTTTGGTCGCTTGGGATGAGACCGGTGGGCGTTTGGGCTATGGCGGTGGCTTTTACGATCGCACGCTCGAGGGTCTGCGCGCGCGCGGACCTGTTTTGGCTATTGGTTTCGCCTTTAACGTGCAACAGGCTTATGATCTTCCACTGGAGGTCACGGATCAACCGCTGGATATGATTGTGACCGAAGACCGAGTGCTTACCATAGGAGATTGAGATGTCCAAAGCCCATGATTTCAGTTCTTATGTTCGTGGACCGGCAACTTAGGCCAAGGCACCGCTGCCTATAAAGGCTGCGCGCGCCGTTTGCAGGTGGCTACACAGAGCAAGCCTGGGATCGAATGTTCCGTTGCTGGTGGCTGATCCAGCGCTGCACAATCCTGAAGATATGCTGCTCAGTGCGCTAAGTGCCTGTCATATGCTGTGGTATCTGCATTTGGTATTTGAAGCAGGGATTGTGGTGCTGGGTTATGGGGATTCTCCACTTGGACACGGTTAGAGTGCAACCTCTGGCGCTGGGCGTTTTTTAGGCGCAACCCTTAGGCCTGTCATCACCCTGGCGGCTGGGACGGATGTGCAGGCGGTTGGTGCAGTTCACGGCAATATCCATGATGTTTGTTTTATTGCGAAATTTGTCAAGCGCGCCATCTCCGTGGAAAGGCCAGAGCCACAACATCTTGCACTATGGGCCGTGTCGTCCTAAGGGCTTTATATGAAAATTCTTTATCTTGGCGATGTGATGGGCCGTTCTGGGCGGCAGGCAATCTCAGAAGAACTGCCAGTGCTGCGGGCGCGGCTTAAAGCGGACTTTGTAGTTGTGAATGGTGAAAATGCCACCAGCGGCATGGGGCTTTCGGGCAAACATGCACAGGGGATCTTAGAGGCGGGTGCCGATTGCATCACGCTTGGCGATCATGCCTTTGATCAAAAAGACATGTTGCAATTTATCGAGCAAGAGCCGCGTATCATTAGGCCTTTGAACTTCTCCAAATCAGCCCCCGGGCGTGGTGCTGCGATTTTCTCAGCGACCCGTGGCCGTAAGGTCTTGGTGGCGCAGGTTTTGGGGCAGGTCTTTATGAAGCGTCCCTTTGATGATCCATTCTCTGCTATTGATGCAATATTATCGCGTCACCCTTTGGGCGGACAGGTTGCGGCAATTGTGGTGGATGTGCACTGCGAGGCCACCTCGGAGAAAATGGCCATGGGTCATTTCTGTGACGGCAAGGTCAGTATGGTGGTGGGCAGCCACACCCATGTGCCAACAGCTGACGCGCAAATTTTAGAACGTGGCACCGGTTTTCAAAGCGATGCGGGGATGTGCGGTGACTACAATTCGGTGATCGGAATGCAAAAGGCCGAGCCTTTGCGGCGTTTTATCACGGGCATGCCTAAGGCTCGGTTTGAGCCGGCGCTGGGTCCTGCAACGCTTTGCGGGTTGATGGTGGAAACCGACGATGCCACAGGGCGGGCCAAATCAATTCAGATGATCCGGCATGGCGGTCTGTTGAGCCAAAGCCCTGAGATCCAACCAGAGTGAGCCGGCTGATCCCCTTTGCTTGGCTGCTGTTTATTGGCGCCAGCTGGGGCATGACACAACCGCTGACAAAGATTGCCGTGAGCGGTGGCTACCAACCCTTGGGCATGATCTTTTGGCAGATGTTGATCAGCGTGCTGGTTTTGGGCGTCATCAATATGTTACGGCGCAGGCCGTTGCCGTTGGATCGGCGGGTTATAGGGTTTTATATCGCCTTTGCCTTGATAGGCACTGTGATCCCCAACGCAGCCTCTTATAAAGCCTATACGGTATTGCCCTCGGGAATTATGTCGCTGCTCCTGTCTTTGATCCCGATGATGGCCTTTCCAATCGCGCTGATCTTTGGGCTGGACCGCTTTAGTATCAAACGTATGGCAGGGCTCTCATTGGGACTTTTTGCGATTCTTATGATCATCGGTGTGCCTGATGCTTTGCCCAATTCTGGGATGTTGGCTCTTATTCCTTTGGGGCTGATTCCCAGTTTGATGTATGCGTTTGAAGGCAATTTTGTGGCCCGTTTTGGAACTGGTGGTGCTGGACCTTTGCAGCTGTTGCTGGGGGCTTCTATCGCGGGCGTTGTGATCACCGGGCCGATTGCTGTTGGTACGGGGCAGTGGATAAATCCAATCCATGTGTGGGGCATTGCCGATTTTGCATTGATTGCCTCGGCTTTGATCCATACCCTTGTATATACCCTATATGTTATGATTGTGCGCAACTATGGGCCGGTATTCTCGGTGCAAGTCAGCTATGTGGTCACAGCCTCTGGTCTAGGTTGGGCGATGCTCATTCTTGGGGAACGCTATTCGGGGCCAATTTGGTTGGCCTTGGCGGTGATGTTTGTTGGAATTTATTTGGTCAGTCCTGATCTGAAGGGCAAAAAAAACGATGGAGAGTCTCAGTCTAGGTGACACTTGCCAAGCGCTATTGGTGTTGAGTGTTGTAGCCATCATGTTCGTTTTGTTCCTGCGCGAGTCGTTGCCCACAGAGGTTGTGGTTATCTTGGGCGTGGCCTTGCTGTTGGTGACCGGATTATTGCCCTATGCGGCGGCACTTGAGGTGCTGTCAAACCCGGCGCCTTGGACCATTGCGGCAATGTTTTTGGTAATGGGCGCTTTGGTGCGCACCGGCAGCCTGGTGGCTTTCACCAAATTAGCAGACCGTGCAGCGCGCTATAGCCCCACTTTGGGTTTGGGGCTTATGATTGGCTTTGTGGTCTTGGCCTCTGCTGTGGTGAGCAATACGCCGGTGGTTGTTGTGATGATCCCGGTTTTTGTGCAATTGGCCAAAACCTTGGAGATGCGGGCCAGTAAGCTTTTAATCCCGCTTTCTTACGCTGCAATTCTGGGCGGTACGCTCACCTTGATTGGCACCTCGACAAATCTGTTGGTCGACGGCGTAGCGCGCGCCAATGGTTTGGCAGGTTTTACCATTTTTGAAGTCACCCCTTTGGGTGTTATTTTGGTGATTTGGGGCATGATCTATCTTCGGTTCATAGCCCCTAAACTTTTGCCTGAGCGGGACAGTTTGACCAGCTTGCTGTCAGACCGGCCCAAAATGAAATTCTTTTCTGAAGCGGTGATCCCGCCGGAGTCCAACTTGATTGGCCGGGCCGTATCGGGGGTGCGCTTATTTCAGAGTGAAGGGGTGCGGTTGGTGGATGTTATCCGCGGGGATGCCTCGCTGCGCCGCAAAATGCAGTATGTGGAGTTGCAGGTGGGCGACCGGATAATCTTGCGCACCGAGACGGCAGAGCTGTTATCATTACAGCGCACTAAAAGCCTTAAGCGGGTTGATCAAATATCTGCTGTGCAAACCTCAACGGTTGAGGTGTTGATCACTCCCGGTTGCCGGATGATTGGCCGTTCGCTTGGCGCGCTGCGCTTGCGACGAAGGTATGGTGTTTATCCTTTGGCGCTGCACCGGAGAAATCAAAATATTTCTGGGCAGTTGGATGATGTGGTGGTTAAAATTGGTGATACGCTGCTTCTCGAAGGGGGCCTGTGGATATAGGTAGGCTGGCGGCTGACATGGATGTAGTAGAGATAAATGCTCCTTCGGCCCAAGCCTTTCGCCGCTCCCATAGCCTGCTGGGCATTGTGGGGCTTGCAGCGTTTCAAGTGGCTCCAATTTTGCTGCTGGCCATTGTTGCGGTGACCATTGTGCTGGTGACAGGCTGCATTGATGCGGATGAGGCCTTCGCGTTTGTGGATGGTCGTTTGTTAGTGCTGATCTTTGCCATGCTCAGCGTGGGTGCGGCGCTGGAGCATACGGGGGCGGTGGCGTTGATATCCAATACCATTGCGCCCTATTTGGGGCTGTTGCCCAGATTTTGATTGTTTGGGCGATTTACCTTCTGACATCGGTGCTTACGGAAATGGTCTCCAACAATGCGGTGGCGGTGGTTATCACGCCTTTGGCGATTAGCATTGCAATTAATTTAGGCATTGATCCAAGGCCCTTGGTTGTGGCGGTCATGGTTGCGGCGAGTGCGAGTTTTGCAACGCCCATCGGCTATCAAACCAATATGCTGGTCTATGGCCCAGGTGGCTATAAGTTTAGCGATTTTTTGAAGGTTGGCGTGCCGCTTAACTTGTCGATCGGTGTGATCGCGTCGCTCTGCATCCCGTGGCTTTGGCCGTTGTACCCCAGCTAGGCTAGAGCGGCCAAAACACCAATATCGCAGGAATTGAAACTGTAACGATTAAGATCTCCAAAGGCAGTCCTAAACGCCAATAGTCGCCGAAGGAATATCCGCCAGGCCCCAGAATCAACGTGTTATTTTTGTGGCCAATCGGTGTGAGGAAGGCGGCAGAGGCAGAAATAGCCACCGCCATCAAAAACGGATCTGGGTTCACGCCCAAAGATTGGGCCATTTGAATGGAAATTGGGGCGGCTATAATGGTTGTGGCGGTGTTGTTGAGCACGTCCGAAAGGGTCATTGTGGCCACCATCAAAATTGTGAGGATCGTCCAAGGGGCCATGCCCTGGGTTAAATCCACTAAGGCCCCAGCGATCAACTCTGTACCACCGCTGCTTTGCAGCGCGGCCCCTAAAGGGATCATAGAACCCAAGAGCACTACAACCGGCCATTCGATGTGACTATAGAGTTGGTGCAGCGGGATGATGCCTGTCAAGACATAGGCAATGACAACAAAGCCCAGGGCAATCGGGAGATAAATCAATCCAACACTAGCCGCAAAGACGGCCACCACAAATAAGCCAATGGCCAGCCAGACCTTATGATCTGCGGTCACTTGTAGGCCGCGATCTGCCAAAGGCAGACAGCCTAGCCAGTTGATCACATCATCGGCGGTTTCTTGTGGGACGAGGATCAAAAGGATATCCCCGGGCCGTAGGATAGTTTTGCGCAGCTGTTTTGTGATCTGCTTGCCTTGCCGTGAGATACCCATAAGCACCGACCGTTGCCGCCATGCGAGGCCCACGGCCTGAGCTGAGCGGCCATTTACCCGGGCCGTGTCACTCACAACACACTCCAGCATGGTCAGCCCGTCGCTGTCTGTGGTAAGAATGTCTTGACGCGTAGCGTCTGAAAAATCCAACTGCACGGCGGTGCGAAACTCATCTAAAGCTTCTGGTGCGGCTTTGAGGATCAAAGCGTCGCCTGCTTTCAGCTCGGTAGTTGCCGCAGTGCCATAGCGCTTTTTACCATCTCTGAGCAGCCCAAGGATTGCGACGTCATTCTTCTCAGCGGTTTCATAAAGGCTTTGTAAACGTTGGTCGATGTATTTAGATCCCTCAGGCACGGTCAATTCTGCAATGAATTGGCCAATGTCGCCAAAGCCCTCGGACTTGGCCTTTGCATCACGCTGCGGGATCAACCTCCAGCCTACCAGCGAGACAAACAGCAGCCCCGCTAAGGCAGCCACACCGCCTACAGGTGCGAAGTCAAACATTTTGAAAGGCTCGCCCAGTTCTTGCTCGCGGATGGCGGCGATGATGATGTTGGGGGGCGTTCCAATTAGGGTCACCATCCCTCCAAGGATTGTGGCAAAGGACAGCGGCATCAAAGAGAGGCCCACGGCCCGCTTGGCTTTGCGTGCGGTTTGAATATCCACAGGCATTAAGAGAGCCAAAGCCGCAACATTGTTCATGAATGCAGACAGTACCCCGCCTACAAAACCCATCAACGCGATATGGCCGCCCAAACTGCGGCTGGCATTGATCAACGTTCGCGTGATTAAAAACACGGCCCCCGAGCGCACCAATCCCGCAGACACCACCAAGACCAGCGCCACCACCAACGTGGCGGGATGCCCAAAGCCCGCAAAGGCCTCTGAGCTGGGGACCACTCCTAAAATAACTGCGACCAAAAGCGCGGAAAAAGCAACTATATCATAGCGAAGCCGCCCAGAAATCAGCATCACAAACACCAGGCCAAATAGCGAAAATAAGATAATTTGGTTTAACGTCATGGCGTTGCTCCTTGTGTTGCGAGACGCGTCCAATCTTCCACAGGCGACCTGCAATATAAATAGGCGAAACCAAAGAAACCCGGTTAAGGCCTAAATTGCGCATTTACATGGGTTGAATTGCGACGCGGCCGCGCCTAAAACTCTGCGACATCTAGTAGATCAGGGGGCTCTCATGGCAGGCCATTCAAAATGGGCAAATATCCAGCACCGTAAAGGTCGCCAGGATGCAGTGCGGTCGAAACTTTTTTCGAAACTGGCCAAAGAGATCACTGTGGCTGCCAAACTGGGCGACCCGGATCCAGAAAAAAACCCACGGCTGAGGATGGCTGTTAAAGAAGCAAAATCAGTCTCAGTCCCAAAAGACGTGATTGATCGTGCGATTAAGAAATCCCAAGGCGGGGATGCAGATTCCTATGACGAAATCCGTTATGAGGGCTATGGTCCGGGCGGCGTGGCTGTGATCGTGGAAGCGATGACTGACAACCGCAACCGCACCGCCTCAACCGTGCGCAGTACATTTGCCAAATGCGGTGGTAATTTGGGCGAAACCGGCTCTGTGTCTTTCATGTTTGAGCGCAAAGGTCAGGTGACTTATCATGTGTCTATTGGCGATGAAGACACGGTGATGATGGCCGCACTTGAGGCCGGAGCTGAAGACGTGGAGTCAAGCGAAGATGGGCACGCAATTTTCTGTGCTGATACTGATTTGAATGAGGTCTCCTCTGCGCTGGAAGCCCAATTAGGTGAATCAGAAAGTGCGAAATTGATTTGGCTGCCGCAAACGACCACGGAGTTGGATCTTGAGGGTATGGAAAAGCTAATGAAGCTGATTGATACTTTGGAAGACGACGACGACGTCCAAAGGGTCACAGCAAACTTTGAAGTGAGTGACGAGGTCATGGCTGCGATGTAGCCCTGCAGCGATCACTTTGGACGATATAAAGGGGCCAGCTTGGCCCCTTTTGCTTGTGCGGTTGTCATGGTGAGCCATGAATTGCATTTGGTAATGGCCGCTTCTGATGGGGTGATCTGCCTCAATGGCCACATTTGCTGTGAGGGCAGGCCAGAGGTGGTCGCCGAGGCGCCTGCCTACCGAGCCTTGTTTGGCTCCGGCACCGGCGGTGCCTTGGTCACAAAATTTGTTAGCCTCGATCTGGCCTATGCGGCGGGGTATAGTCCACGCAAGGAGCAGTTGGTGCTAACATTGGCCTTGGCATTGGTGGTGGCAATTGCGATCAAAGTCGTGGGGGCTATGCTGATCATCCCCGTTGCGGCCGTGCGGCCTTGGGCGCGGGGCCCTGAAGCCATGGTGCTTTTGACCACATCTGCGGCTGTGGTGGCGGCATTGGGGGGCTTGCAAGCTAGCCTGTGGTTCGAAACCCCGACCGGCCCGTCTATTGTTTGTACTGCAGCACTGATGTTTGCTTTGCCATTTGCTCTGCGGTCCATATTTGGGCGCGGGTGATCTGTGAGAGTAATTACTCTTCGGGTTTTGCCTCTGGCCGTACGACCTTAAAGCCGCCGTCCATATAGGCCAAGGGGCTGGTACCGCGCTTTGTGACTTTTGTGACATTACCGATACAAATGTCATGGCTGCCATGGGTAATAATCTTATCTAAAGTGCATTCAAAGGCCGTGGCGCCGGACAGAAGTGGTCCCGTTGGTCCCTCAACATGGTCGATTGCACCAAAGCGGTCTGGTTGTTCGGCGTCAAACCGGCCGGAAAAACGTTCGGCCAATGCGGCTGCACCTTCGGGCAAGACATTCACGCAGAATACCTGATTGCCTGCCACGGCCAAGCCAATACGGCTGTCGGAGCGCAGACAAACCAAAACGGAAGGTGGATCTGCGGAAAGGGAAGAAAATGCGCTCACAGTTGCCCCAGTCGCCCCATTTTCACCGATCGTCGTCACAACCGTGACCGATTGCGCAACATGGCGCATGGCTTCAATGAATAATGTGCGATCAACCATGTGCTCTGTCCTACTTGGGCTCTGTCTTGAGCGAGCAGCCATACCGTCTTTGACAAACAATTCAATACCAGGAAATGGCTTTTCACGTGAAATCAGTTTTAACGTTGCTGGAGGAAGGGGCAATGGCAAAGCTTGAAAATTACATGTTTTGCCCTTCGCTGATATCCTGTGAGCTTGGTTGGGCCCCTGGTTGCTACTTTTGAAATATCTATGAAGGTGCATTGAAAAGAGATGGTAGGGACGCCAAAAGAGGCGATAAGGCGAATTTTGGAGCCTCCTAAATCTCTGTGAATTCGAATGATTCGCAATTTTAATTTAAAAAATGTCTATAAAAATATATAATTGGTGCATATTTTATCTGCAGTTTGTCGCAAAGAGGTCATTTAGCCGCGCTCCTGCATGACGCCTCTAATGTCCAGAGTGGGAATCAGGTTTATTATTTAATTTTGACTTGCGTCATAGGGGGCTTTGCCCACTAATAGATGACAAAATAGCATCCTGTTGGGGTGGAACAATACGGGGAATACGTTTTGGCTGAGGCACAAGCGAAGGCATTCGTTGAATTTCAACGTGTGCAGAAGAGTTACGATGGCGAAATTTTGGTTGTTAAAGATCTTAATTTGGCCATGCCACGCGGTGAGTTTTTAACCCTTCTCGGGCCATCTGGCTCAGGTAAGACAACTTGCTTAATGATGTTGGCTGGATTTGAAACAGCAACACATGGTGATATCATGTTGGATGGTATTTCTATTAATAATATACCTCCCCACAAACGCGGAATTGGAATGGTTTTCCAGAACTATGCGTTGTTTCCCCACATGACCGTAGCCGAAAACTTGGCCTTTCCGCTTGAAGTTCGTAAAATTCCAAAATCTGAACGCGAGGCTAAAGTGAAGCGGGTTCTTGAGATGGTGCAAATGGGGCAGTTTGGCGGACGTAGGCCTGCCCAGTTGTCGGGTGGCCAACAACAGCGCGTAGCTCTTGCTCGAGCGTTGGTGTTTGAGGCCGAGCTAGTATTGATGGATGAGCCGCTAGGAGCACTCGACAAACAATTACGTGAGCATATGCAGTTCGAAATTAAGAGAATTGCTAATAATTTGGGAATTACCGTAGTTTACGTAACTCATGACCAGACAGAGGCGCTAACCATGTCAGATCGTGTTGCTGTTTTCGATGATGGCCGTATTCAGCAGTTAGCCCCGCCAGATGAGTTATATGAGTCTCCGCAAAACAGCTTCGTTGCCCAGTTTATTGGTGAGAACAACACACTAGAAGGCGTCGTCAAAGAGATTGCCAATGGTGTTGCTTTGGTACAGCTTGACGGCGGGGGATTAATTGATTGCAATCCAGTCAATGTCTCCAAAGCTGGCGAACGTACTAGGGTTTCAATCCGGCCGGAACGGGTAGAGTTTAAAAAAGAACGTTTGCAACCCGGTGCGCACACGCTGACTGCAGAAGTTCTTGAATTTATTTACATGGGCGATATTTTCCGCACCCGCCTGCGAGTAGCCGGCAATGATAATTTTATAGTTAAGACCCGTAACGCGCCTGATCAGGTGCGTTTGGAGCCTGGCGCCCAGATTGAGATCGGGTGGTTACCATCTGATTGTCACGCGTTAGACGCATAGGTGATGCAAGCCATATCGTCTGCTTTGATTGCAGATGAATATAAAGAAATTTGCTGTTTAACCCGTAGCGCAAATTTTTTTTCATAAAGAACGGGATGTGTGGGAGAATGTAATGAAATTTACAAAAACTGTTTTTGCAACGGCGGCACTTTCGCTATTTGCAGGATTAGCACTTGCGGAGGAAATGACTATCGTTTCTTGGGGCGGGGCTTATTCAAAATCACAGCTTAAAGCTTATCATGAGCCTTATACAGCAAATACTGGCGTCACTATCATTAATGATGAAAGTGCCGGTACGGCAGTTCCAAAATTGCGTGCTATGAACGAAGCGGGCAATCTAACTTGGGATGTTGTCGACGTTGAAGCTGGTCCAGCGATGCAACTTTGCGACGAAGGTCTTGCAATGGAAATCGATCATGATTTCATGTTAGCCGACGCACCCGATGGAACTCTTGCTTCAGTCGATTTTGGTGATTTTATCGTATCAGACTGCTTTATTCCACAGATCGTTTATTCATACACAGTAGGCTATCGTAACGATATGGTTGGAAGTACGCCTCCAACAAGTATTTGTGCACTTTTTGATACCGAAACGTATCCTGGCAAGCGTTCGTTAAAAAAGGGTGCTCTTTCCAACATGGAGTGGGCCCTATTGTGTGATGGCGTAGCTAAAGCAGACATTTATCCGATGTTGGAAACTGCCGCTGGTCAGGATCAAGCTCTTGCTAAACTTGATACTATCAAAGATGATGTGATCTGGTGGTCAGCTGGTGCCGATACACCACAATTGCTTGCCGATGGCGAAGTCGTCATGGGTTCTACTTTCAATGGCCGCTTATTTGCCTTGATAGAAGAGCAAAACCAGCCGGTTTCAATGCTTTGGGACGGTCAAATTTATGATCTTGACGGCTGGATTATTCCAACCGGTCTTAGCCCAGAGCGTCAAGCACGTGCGCTGCACTATGTGCGATTTGCAACCGATACAAAGCGTCTTGCCGATCAGTCTAAATGGATCAGCTATGGCCCGACACGCGCTTCATCAGCGCTTTTGGTTGATAAGCATGCGGAACTAGGTATCGACATGGCGCCTCACATGCCAACTGATCCTGCAAACTCTACAAATACGTTCCTTATGAACTACGCTTTCTGGGCGGATTATAAAGACGACATAGAGTCTAAGTTCCAAGCTTGGCTTGCTAAATAATATACTTAATAGTGAAAAGGGCCTTTTGGCCCTTTTCTTAATTTTTTTAGCTATTTTTGACGTTAAGCCGACTATGGGGGCAATATGAGCTATACTGACGACAACGGCCCAATGATGACTATGGACGGAAAGCCCCTTAAAAGAAGCTTGGCAATAGCGTTAAGGCGGCAAAAAGTTCGGGCTTTGCTCCTGATATCACCGCTCCTTATATTTGTTTTATTCACTTTTCTTTTTCCTATCGCATCTATGCTTTTCCGCTCGGTCGAAAATGATATTGTCTCTGAAATACTGCCTGAAACTGTTGTCGCACTATATAGTTGGGATGCTGAGTCGGGTGAATTGCCTGATGAAATTGTGTATTCGGCTTTTGCGGGAGACCTTCAGCTGGCAGCAAAAGCAAAGGATCATACTCGGGTTGGTTTACGTTTAAATTATGAAAAATCTGGTATGGCTTCGCTTTTTAAAAAAACAGCTCGCCAAGCAAAAAAATGGGATCTTAAGGCGGATACATCTTTTAAAGCCAAGCTCATAGAAACACATAAGGGTTGGGCCGATATTGCTGTCTGGCAAACTCTTAAAACTCACAGCTCTCGGTATACCACCGGATATTTTTTAAATTCAATTGATATGCGGAAGACGGTTTCTGGGCCTGAATTTCAGCCTGAAGATAGACAAATTTTGGTGACGCTTTTCAAGCGAACGCTGATTATATCCCTGGTAATAACGATGTCCTGTATTTTGTTGAGTTATCCGGTGGCGTGGCTTCTTGCCAACTTACCAATGCGGCAGGCAAACTTGTTGATGATTTTGGTCCTCTTACCGTTCTGGACCTCTTTGCTTGTTCGTACGTCCGCATGGAAAGTCATGTTGCAACAGCAAGGAGTTATCAATGACCTTCTGGTCGCACTTGGTATGATCGAAGAAACTGGCCGTTTGGCTTTGATAAATAATCAGTTAGGCACTGTCATTGCGATGACACATATTTTGTTGCCGTTTATGATACTGCCGATGTACTCTGTTATGCAGTCGATTCCGCCGACCTATCTACGGGCGGCAAAATCTCTTGGTGCTACCAATTGGACAGCGTTTTGGCGGATTTATTTTCCACAATCAGTACCAGGAATTGGAGCTGGATCCATCTTAGTTTTCATACTTTCAATTGGTTACTACATCACTCCAGAAATTGTAGGTGGTAATAAGGGCGTCTTTATTTCCAATCGAATAGCTTACCATATTTTTCAGTCAATGAATTGGGGCTTGGCTGCGGCACTCGGAACAATTTTGCTTGTAGCCGTATTAATTCTTTATTGGGCTTATGATAAAATTGTTGGAATAGACAACGTAAAGCTGGGGGGCTAATATAATGGTTATATCTCACGAGTTGCCGCGGCGCCCTTTGTCTTTCGTATTGCCTGTGATGGGGCTTATGGGGGCCTTTTTCGGTGTATTTTTTGGCCCTACTTTTGGATCGGCGCTAGTTGGACTTGTTCTTGTTGCAACAGTCTCTGTCTTTCTCGCCTACCTGATCATTTCAACAGAATATTTGAGTCGAAAAGTTACACGTCTACTTTTACCCGTTCCTTTAACTGTTTTAGGGCTATTATTTTTTGGGCCTATTAGTGGATTTTTTGGTGCGCTGTTTGGGTGGTTTTTTGGGTGGTTTTTCTATTGGATTTATGAAGGCGGTTATCGTGCAAAATTGCAGCCCTATCTGACATCTGGACAGGTCTTATGGTATTATAGTTTTAGGGTAATTTGCGGTTTGATCTTTACTTTCTTAATCGCGCCAATTCTCGTTGTGATGCCTTTGTCTTTCAATGCTCAGAATTATTTTACTTTCACCCCTGAAATGTTACGTCTGGACCCAGCTGGCTATTCTCTCAAGCACTATCAGGACTTTTTTAACAACGGCGATTGGCAACGTTCGTTTTGGAATTCACTAATCATTGCTCCGTTTGCGACGGTTATTTCAGTTTCGCTTGGAACGCTTGCTGCTATTGGACTCAGTCAAAGCCATGTACCGGCTAAGCGTGCAATTATGGCTATCCTTATTTCGCCTATGATAGTGCCTCTGATTATTTCGGCGATGGGTATGTTCTTCTTCTACTCGACCCTGGGTAACTTTATGGAGAATACCTTGGGGCTTGATAAAAACTTGGTCGGCTACATCAAAGTTATTTTGGCTCACGCAGTTTTGGGGATCCCGTTTGTAATTATCACAGTGACGGCAACGCTCGTTGGGTTTGATAAATCCCTCACGCGTGCCGCGTCCAGTATGGGAGCCGGTCCAGTAAAAACTTTTTTCAAGGTTCAAATGCCGTTAATTATGCCCGGGGTAATCTCTGGTGGGTTGTTCGCGTTTATTACCTCGTTTGATGAAGTCGTCGTTGTTATGTTCATTGGCTCCGCTAGTCAAAAAACACTTCCTTGGCAGATGTTTATAGGTCTTCGTGAACAGATTAGTCCTACTATTTTGGCTGTGGCTACTATACTTGTCGGTGTTTCCGTTGTGTTACTTCTGACACTTGAATTGTTACGCCGGCGCTCAGAGAGGCTGCGCGGGCTGAGCCCGGGCTAAATACACTAAATTTATAATGTGTATAAATATATAGATTTGGATCTTCTTTAAGGTGCAAATGCAATTGATATTATGGGTGTGATTTCAGGCGCCTTGTTTGCGTTCGTCACCAGCTTTGATGAAGTTGTTGCAGTTTTACAATTGGCAAATGTGCGTCAGCGCAAGATCCCAAGGTAAATGTTCAGCGGTATCCGTGAGCAGATTTCACCCACAATTTCGGCGGTTGTTACAATTTTGGTAATCATCTCGATCTTGCTGCTCACAACGGTTGAATTACTGCGCCGCAAATTTGAGCGTCTGCATGGCGTGAGCCTAGCTTAACACCGCGGCGCTCTGGCGTCTGAAGCTAATCCTTCCACCTTCTAAAAACAAGGCCTTACAGCCATGTCCTTAGTTCTCTAGAAGACGATATTTTCCAAAACATTTATCGTTATAATTTTTCTTTCTATATTATAGATGTTTGCTAAGGTCCAACCTGTACCAAATAATTTGAGGGTCCTATGGCGCAAATAGAAACATTGGAAATGCTGATCGACGGCGCATGGTGTGCTGCGTCTGATGGGGTTTCGTTTGACTGTATGGATCCGTCCACAGGAGAAGTTTGGGCGACGATTCCTGAGGCCACGGCTGTGGATGTAAATCGTGCTGTAGATGCGGCTGAGGCGGCGCTCGAGGGGCCTTGGGGGGCTATGACAGCCTCGCAAAGGGGTAAGCATTTGGCACGGCTCGCAGATCTTTTGGCCGCTCATTCTGAAGAAATTGGCCGGATTGAGACCTGCGACACGGGCAAGATGTTCAAAGAGACAGTGTGGCAGGCAACTTATATTGCTGAATATTTACATTTTTTTGCGGGGGCTGCCGATAAGATCAATGGTGATACGCTGCCCATCGACAAGCCCGATATGTTTGTGTTCACTGACCGCGAGCCACTGGGTGTGATTGCGGCTGTGATCCCGTGGAACAGCCAGATGTTTTTGATGGCAACCAAATTGGGTCCAGCCTTAGCGGCTGGAAACACGATGGTAATGAAAGCCAGCGAACATGCCAGTGCCCCACTTTTGGCATTTGGAAAATTAGTGGCGCAAGCCGAGATTCCGCCGGGGGTGGTCAATATCATCACCGGGCATGGGCCTGTCTGCGGGCGCGAACTGACACGTCACGCAAAGGTGGCGCGGGTGGCTTTTACGGGCGGCTTTTCCGCTGCGGCGCAGGTGATCATCAACTCTGCAGAAAATTTTGCAGAGGTGAGCCTTGAACTAGGTGGTAAGTCCCCCTTTATCGTATTTGATGACGCCAATATCGAGAGTGCAGTGAATGGTGCGGTTGCGGGCATTTTTGCAGCCAGTGGCCAATCCTGCGTGGCGGGCTCGCGGCTGTATCTGCATGAAGATATTGCCGATGATTTCCTCGAACGGATAGTGGCTATCGCAAAAGCTCTGGTGATTGGTGACCCGCAGGCCGAAGAAACGGAAATGGGCCCACTTTGCACCACAGGCCAGATTGCCCATATCGAGACGCAAGTTGCGATTGCCGAGCAAGAGGGTGGGCGTATTTTATGTGGCGGTAAGCGGATACCGGGGCCGGGTTTATTCTTTGAACCCACTATCATCGAATGTCCACGCCAAGGTATGACCATCGTTGACACGGAGCTCTTCGGCCCAATTCTCGCCGTTCAGCGCTTCACGACTGAAGCAGAGGCTATCGAGCTGGCCAATGATACCAAACATGGTTTGGCTGCTGGCCTGTTTACCCGCGATGGTGCGCGTCAAATCCGAATGGCAAAGAAGCTGAAGTCTGGCATGATTTGGGTGAACACCTACCGTATGATTTCACCGATTGCCGAATTTGGTGGGGTGAAAACTTCAGGTCATGGCCGCGAGGCGGGGTTGCAGGCCATGTATGACTACACCCGCGCTAAAACCGTTTGGATCAACCTATCGGATGAGTCAATGGCCAATCCGTTTCAACCTCGGTGACCCCATGAAATTTCATATTGCAATAAACTTAGAACGTATGGACGCGCAAACTGATATGGTTGCAGTGCGAGATCATGTGATCGACATGGTGCAGATGGCCGATCGGGCTGGGTTTAAGATTGCTTGGGCCGCAGAGCATCATGCTTTGGAGATGACCATCGCGCCAAACCCGTTTCAGATCATGACATGGTGGGCAGATCATACGCAAAATATCCGACTAGGGTGCGGCGTGGCCAACGCGGCCTATTGGCATCCAATCAATCTCGCCGGAGAGGCTGCGATGGTGGACCTTTTGTCTGGAGGGCGTTTGGAGCTGGGCCTTGGTTCGGGCGCTTATCAGCGTGAATTTGACCGTATGAAGCCTGGTCTCGTACAGACGGACAGCTGGCGCTATATGCAAGAAATGCTGCCCTTAGTGCGCAAGCTGTGGCAAGGCGATGTGACCCATGATGGGCAATATTGGCAGTTCCCAGTCGCAACCTCTTGCCCAAAACCTTTACAAGAGACGGTGCCGATGTGGGTGGCTGCGCGCTCTCCGATCACCTTTGATTATGCGGTGGCCCATGATTGCAACATCATGTGTTGGCCCTTCAGTATGCCCTTCTCTGAGGCTGAGAAGTATAAATCTCAATTGGATGAGGCAATCACTAAGGCGGGGGTGACATGGTCTGGCAGCTTTGCTCTGATGCGCCATACGGCGGTTTATGAGACCGAGGATGATCGCAACGCGGCCATGGTTGCCATTCGCAATTTTTTAGGAAAGTTTGGCAATGTGATGACCAAAACTGGTGACGTACGCAATGGTTTTGCCAACAACGTGCCAGCGGAGGAGCTGGAAGGTAACGTGCGGGTTGAGCCCAAAATGCTGGAAGAAAACCTCATGTTCGGCAGTCCAGAGATAATCATTGAAAAACTGCGGACTTATGAGGCTTTGGGCGTTGATGCCTTCATCTATTATGCGTCGATGGGTCTTGAGATGGATGTGCAAAAGCGGTCTTTGCAAAGCTTCATCGATCATGTCATGCCTGAATTTACCTAAAGGATATCCTATGTGTATTGTAATTCGTCGCACTCTAACACTTGTGCAAACCACCTTTGAAGAGGGCGGCAAGGCCGTGCAAGTACCCACCAAATTGGTGAGCGCGATTGCGATTGTGAAAAATCCGTGGTTTGGTCGAGGTTGGGTGGAACACCTGCGCCCTGAAATTCAGGAGCATGGACCTGTCTTGGGTAAGCTGCTGACGGATATGTTGCTGGAGGTCTGTGGCGATGCGCTTGAAGGCTGCGGCAAGGCTAGCATTGTTGGCATGGGGGGCGAAATTGAACATGCCCAAGCCATGACCCACACGTTGCATTTCGGCAATCAATTCCGAGAAGCAATCAACGCCAAGTCTTATTTGGCGTTCACCAATACACGGGGTGCGGCGGGCACCTCTTTGATGATCCCTTTGATGCACAAAGATGATGGTGGCATGCGCAGCCACTATCAAACCATTCACACCACTGTGTCAGATGCGCCGGCCGACGATGAGATTTTGATTGCCTTGGGCGCGTCAATTGGTGGGCACCCGCTGCACCGGATTGGCAATCGCCATGATGATTTGCGTGATATGGGCCATGATGTGGACACCCCTGCCGGTGTTTAAAGCCTCCGATGGCACCGCCTATGCGCTGCATGGGCCGCAGGGCGCGCCAGCAGTAGTGTTGATTCATGGTTTGGGGTTGTCATCGCAGTTCTGGGAGGCGCATCTGCCTGCCTTATCGGCCCGTTATCGGGTGCTCACCTATGATCTCTTTGGCCATGAGACCAGTGCGGTAGCGCGTGAAGATCTGAGCTTAAAGGTGTTTTCTGAGCAAATATCTGGAATGTTGCAGGAAACTGCCTTGGGGCCGGCGCATCTCGTGGGTTTTTCGATTGGGGGGATGATCAACCGGCGCTTTGCAATGGATCACCCTGATATGCTGCGGTCATTGGTGATTGTAAATTCTCCCCATGACCGTGGAACGGATATGCAGGCCGCCGTCGAAGAACGCGCCCGCAAAGCCTTAGACAAAGGGGCTATGGCCACAATGGCAGCCGCGCTGGATCGATGGTTCACGCCTGAGTTTTTGACCTCTGGAACTGATGCGCCCGCGCGGGTGACAGATTGGCGGCTTGCGGCGGATCCTGTGAGTTATGGTCAGTCTGCTTGGGTCTTGGCGCATGGGGTGCGCGAGTTGATCCGGCCAAGCCCGGCAATCCGCCATCCTGCATTGGTTATCACATGTGAGAATGATACTGGTTCTACGCCGGATATGAGCCACGAGATTGCGAGTGAAATAGCTGGGGCGCAAAGTTTGATTGTGCCAAAGCTAAAGCATTTGGGAATGATGGAGGATCCAGAGGCGTTCACCGCCCCGATTTTGAAATTCCTTAACGCGCAGCCGTTCAGCTAACACGCCGCAGCAAGGGGCAGGTCTCGGAGTTTGATACGCCAGGGAGTTCTCTGATCCGCGACAACACGCTGTCAAACTCATATAGGCTGGTGGTTTCCAGCTCGACCACCAAATCCCATACCCCACAGGTGCGATGCAACGCCGAGACCTCGGGCATGCGCTTGAGAGCTTTCTGTACGGCGTTGGCAGTATTGCCCCGCACTTCGATCATCATCACAGCGCGCACCAACTCATTGGCTTCCAGAGTGTTTAAATCGATTGTGAAGCGTTTGATGGTGCGGCTGTCGATCAATCTGGTCAGGCGGGTCTGCACCGTACCACGTGCAAGTTTCAATACTCCGGCCAAAGTTGTGACCGTGGCGCGGCCATCGATTTGAAGGCGCGCAATGATTTTTCGATCGATGTCATCCAGTCTAGTCATTTTGTATAAAAGTTCCTAAAAATTGATCACTAATTATATATCTTGAACACTATTTAGGCTCATTGTTCAAGATGGATCATGACAATGTCTCGAAAAATACATGCTTTTGGAGCTACTTATGACCCGTCATTGTACAATCTTAGGCCTGCCATTGCAGGCTGGCACCGGCCGGGGTGGCTGTTTGATGGGCCCAGATGCTTTTCGCACTGCGGGCTTGGGTGATGTTGTCACGAGCCAGGGGTTTGGCCTGTCAGATTTGGGGGATTTACCCTTTCCGACAGATATCCCTGAGGTCTCTGGCCCCACGCATCTCAAAAAACTCTCAGAAATTGTGGCATGGACACGTGACATTCAAAGCCGCGCTGCTGAACTTGCAGCCCAAGATACTTTCCCGATCTTCATTGGTGGCGATCATTCGATGGCGGCAGGTACATTGACTGGCGTGGCCCAAGCGGCCGCGGCTGTTGGGCGGCCACAATTTGTACTGTGGCTCGATGCTCACCCCGATATGAACACATTGACGAGCACAGTGAGCGGGCATTTGCATGGGACTCCTATGGCTTATGCGCTTGGTATGACCAGCTTTGCGGGCATTTTCCCTCCCGTACCGGCCCCGTTGGATCCTGCCAATATTTGTATGATGGGTCTGCGGTCGGTGGATGAGGCCGAGCACCAGTTTATCCGCGACTTGGGCATAGACGTTTATGACATGCGCCGGATTGACGAATTGGGCGTGGCTAAACCAATGGAGGCATTTTTGCAGCGGGTTACGGCGGCAAATGGGCTTTTGCATGTCAGCTTTGATGTGGATTTTCTGGACCCAGAAATTGCCCCTGCCGTGGGCACTACTGTCCCAGGCGGTGCTACTTTTCGCGAAGCACACCTGATCATGGAACTGATCCATGACAGCGGCTTGGCCAGCTCACTTGATCTTACTGAATTGAACCCGTTCCTCGACATTCGAGGCAAAACCGCAACGCTAATGTGTGATCTAACGGCCTCGCTTTTGGGTCGGAAGGTATTGGATCGCCGCACGAGAGGACTATGACATGCCCGATCTCAACCCTTCAGCTTTGGCCATGGTGCCATTCGTTTCGGTGCAAGACATGATGCGGATTGTAAATTCGATTGGTCCTGGTCAAATGATGCGCGAAATTTGTGCTTGTATTGAGGCAGATTTCACCCGTTGGCCATTGTTTGACAAAACTCCAAGAATTGGCGCGCATTCTGAAGAGGGGGTGATCGAATTGATGCCCACGTCTGACGGTCAGTATTATGGCTTTAAATATGTAAACGGCCATCCGGCGAATATGGCCCGTGGCTTTCAAACGGTGACCGCTTTTGGCGTGTTGGCTCAAGTGTCCAACGGATATCCGGTGTTATTTTCAGAAATGACCGTGCTGACCGCCCTGCGCACCGCCGCGACTAGCGCAATGGCGGCCAAATATCTGGCTCCCAAGCGAGCGAGTACAATGGCGTTGATCGGCAATGGCGCACAATGCGAATTTCAAGCACTGGCTTTTCAAGAAATCGTAGGAATCACTGCCGTGCGGCTGTATGATGTCGATGCCCGAGCCACGCATAAGGCTGTAAAAAACTTGGAAAACTCCGGACTTGATGTCACGATTTGCACAACCGCGGAGGCAGCTGTCACCGGGGCGGATATTATCACTACCTGCACCGCAGACAAGCAAAACGCGACTGTTTTAACTGATAATATGGTCGGATCAGGGGTGCATATAAATGCGATTGGCGGTGATTGCCCAGGCAAGACAGAGCTACACCGTGATATTTTGCTACGCTCTGACATTTTTGTGGAATACCCACCGCAAACACGGATTGAGGGCGAAATTCAGGCTTTGGACCCAGATCATCCCGTCACAGAATTGTGGCAAGTGATCACGGGGCAGCTGCCAGGTCGAAGTTCGGATCGGCAAATCACTTTGTTTGACAGTGTAGGCTTTGCGACGGAAGATTTCTCGGCTTTGCGCTATGTGCGCGATCAATTAGAACGCACCGGCCATTATATCGATTTGGACTTGCTCGCTGATCCAGATGACCCGCGCGACTTGTTTGGCATGGTCAATCGCGCCAAAGAGGTGCTTTGATGGATACAATTCGCGCGGACATGCGTTCGAAGACATTTATTTCTGACACAGATGTACTTGCGGCTTTAGCGGCCTTTGCTCCTGGTGCTGAAGCCCGCGAAGACATTGCCAAACATGCCTGCGCCATGGTCGAACAGCTGCGCCATTTTGCCAAACCGTCTGTGATGGAATTGTTTTTGGGCGAATACGGGCTGTCTTCTGATGAAGGCGTAGCTCTGATGTGTCTGGCTGAGGCCTTGCTACGCGTGCCGGATGCCGCCACGATGGATGCTTTGATTGAAGATAAGATTGCGCCCTCGGAATGGGGTAAACATTTGGGTGACAGCCATTCTACCTTGGTGAATGCCACTACATGGGCATTATTTGTAACTGGGCAGGTGTTGGATGAGCCCGGCAAAGGTGTAGCTGGCGTCTTGCGCGGTGCGATCAAACGTTTGGGTGAGCCGGTGATCCGCCAAGCCGTGGCGCGGGTAATGCGAGAGATGGGTCAGCAATTTGTGCTGGGCCAAACCATTCAAAAGGCCATCAAGCGCGCCGGGATACTTGAAGCGCAGTCCTATAGCTATAGCTATGATATGCTGGGCGAGGCGGCGGTGAATGATGCGGATGCCCGTAGCTATCACATGGCTTATGCAGATGCGATTTCCCAAATCTCTAGGGCGGCTTCGGGTGATGATATCCGCACAAACCCCGGCATTTCGATTAAACTTTCGGCGCTGCATCCGACTTATGATTTGCTGCACAGAGATCATGTAATTCGGGATCTTGTGCCACGCGCCCGCTCATTGGCCCTTCTGGCTAAATCGGCGGGCATTGGACTGAATATAGATGCAGAGGAAGCGGCGCGGTTGGATCTGTCTTTGGATGTGATTGAAGCTGTTTTGTCGGAGCCGAGCCTCGCGGGTTGGGACGGTTTTGGTGTCGTGGTGCAGGCTTATGGCAAGCGGGCCGCCCATGTGATCGATTGGCTTTATCACTTGGCCGAACGGTTGGATCGCCGCATTATGGTGCGATTGGTCAAAGGTGCTTATTGGGACACGGAGATTAAATTGGCGCAAGTAGAAAGCCTTCCTGGCTTCCCAGTTCTTGCAGCTAAATCTCATACAGACATCAATTACATCTGTTGCGCGGCCAAGTTGCTGGCCATGTCCGATCGAATTTACCCGCAGTTTGCCACCCATAACGCCCATACCATCGCGGCCGTTTTGCATGGTGCCGCTGAGCAAGGCTCCTCTGACTTTGAGTTTCAGCGGTTACATGGCATGGGAGAGGCCCTGCATGATCAAGTGGTCAAACGGCAGGGGGTTAAGTGTCGGATTTATGCGCCGGTGGGTCGTCACAGCGACTTGCTGGCCTATTTGGTGCGCAGATTGCTGGAAAACGGTGCCAATTCATCCTTTGTAAATCAAATTTTTGACGCCGATGTGCCCTCAGCATTGGTCGCGGCTGATCCGTTTGAAAAATTGGGTGAGGCAGGACCACAGATTGCCGATCCACAGGATATTTTTGCGCCAATGCGTCCCAACTCTATGGGTTTTGATTTATCGAATAATTTGGTGCTGGCAGAATTACAAGCGGCACGCGCCACTCCACAAGATTGGGATTTTGGGGATGTGGGTGAAATCCAAGCGGTCATAAATCCAGCAACCGGCACGCGAATAGGACAGGTCCGGTATTTATCACCGCAACAAGCGGCGCGGACTGTCGAGGCAGCGACTCCTTGGGACGCAGACCCAAGCACACGCGCTCATGTGCTGCGCCAAGCGGCAGATCTGTATGAGGCCCATGCGGGAAAACTGTTCGCATTGTTGACCCATGAAGCTGGCAAAACCTTGTCCGATTGCATTGGTGAGCTGCGTGAGGCTGTCGACTTTCTAAGGTATTATGCGGCTGAAGCTGATCGGCAGCAATTTTCCGGTGACGGTATTTTTACCTGTATCAGCCCTTGGAATTTCCCTTTGGCCATTTTCACGGGACAAATTGCGGCGGCTTTGGCGGCGGGCAATGGGGTGTTAGCCAAGCCAGCTGAATCCACCAGTATGATTGCCCATGTTGCCGTGGATCTGTTGCACCAGGCTGGCGTGCCTGAGGCATGCTTACATTTGGTTCCCGGAGAAGGCGCAGTTGTGGGGCCTGTCCTATGCAGCGCCCCCGCCTTGTCGGGTGTGTGTTTTACAGGCTCCACCGCCACCGCACAGCGGATCAACCGCACAATGGCAGATACTCTCGCACCTCAGGCGCCTTTGATTGCAGAAACAGGTGGTTTGAACGCAATGATTGTCGACAGCACCGCGCTGTTGGAACAGGCTGTTGGGGATGTGCTGATCAGCGCATTTCAATCGGCTGGTCAGCGGTGCTCAGCCTTGCGGGTACTTTATTTGCAACAGGATATCGCGGCGGAATTCCAACAGATGTTGTTCGGCGCGATGCAGACTTTGGTTGTCGGGAACCCTGCGAATGCAGACTGTGATGTTGGTCCGGTCATTGACAGCGCAGCGCAGGCCAAAATCTTGCACTATATCGCGCAGAGTGAGATCCTATTTCAAACCCGAGCGCCTGACACAGGTACATTCGTGGCGCCAACGGTTGTTGCAGTGCAAGGCATCGGGGCCTTGAGCGAAGAAATCTTCGGACCTGTGCTGCATTTGGCCACTTTTGCGGCCAAAGATTTGGACCGTGTGATCGATGACATCAATGCCAGTGGTTATGGCCTTACGTTCGGTTTTCACAGTAGGATTGACGACCGGGTGCAACGGATAGTGAGCTGGATTGATGTGGGTAATCTCTATATAAACCGCAATCAAATTGGTGCGGTAGTCGGATCACAACCCTTTGGCGGACATGGATTAAGTGGAACGGGTCCCAAGGCTGGTGGGCCACGCTATCTGCCACGCTTTGCGGCGCAACACCCGTTGAGCGACCATGGAGATATGCCGCCGGTGCTGTCACTAGAGCAGGTGACTGCGGCCTTGGAAGTCAAGTCAGCGCAGGTGACGTATGAGGTGGAAGACTTGCCGGGACCAACCGGAGAGTCGAACCGTTATGTTTTGACGCCAAGGGCACGTGTCTTGTGCATAGGGCGAGGCGCTGAACAGAACGCCCGACGCGCCCGTGCGTTGGGGTGCCGTGCCGTGGCAGCATCCTTGGGACATGAGTATTTGAGTAAGATAGCAGATCTGGACGCGGTGATCTATGCAGGCGCTGACGCAAAAAGCATCCGTCAAACCCTCAGCCTGCGTGAGGGGCCGATTGTACCTTTGCTTATGGATGAGGGCTTTGAGACATGGTTGCTGCGTGAGCAATCCATCTGTATCAATACCACCGCCGCAGGGGGCGATGCCGCGCTAATGGCCAGCTAGGCTAAAGGTGCAAACAGACGCCCGGGGCCGCTTAAGGCCTCGGGGTTGCCGGACAGCTGCGCCAAATGCCACGCCAGCACCAAATTGCTGGACAACACTGGCATGTTGAGCGCCGCTTCCAATTGTGTGATCAAATCCAAAGTGCGCAGGTTGGTGCAACTAAGAAAGATGCCGTCAACCTGAGCGCCGCGGACCAATTCTATAGCGGCTTCCATCACTGATGCGCCCGAAATGCGCACCACTTTGGATTCCTCCGCCTCGCTAAAGGTTCCGAAGGCCGGAGTCTCAACGCCATTATCTTGTAAAACCTGCCGCAGATTTGCGCTGACACTCTCGATATAGGGGGACAGAAAGGCGATGCGTTTGAGGCCCAAATACTGACACGCGGCCACCAGCGCCGAGACGGGCTGGCTGACGGTTTTTGTCTGCGTGCCCGATTTTACCAGCCGTTCAATTTCGCTGACCCCGATTTGAGCGGTGCCTGAGGTGCAGCCATATCCCACAGCGTCAAAGCCAATGGCTTGGGGAAAGAGGCTGGCGGAGGCTGCGATATGTGCCGCCATGGATTGTAAGGTTTCTGCCGTGACTTCTTGCCCGCTGGGCACACGGCTCACGAATACATCCGCATCACCGCGCATGGCCATAAGGTCTCGCTCAATGGTCTCGTCAGATTGCAAAACGATAACACCGATACGGGTTGGTTCAATACTTACAGATGTATATGAGAATAAGCTCATGTGCATAACCTCGTCATGACATGGCCGTAGGGTTGGCTGAGCCACTCCGCGCCGGTGTCGCGTATCACGATATTTTCTTCATGGACCAGCGCCATACCTGGGGCAATTTCAATGCTAGGTTCTAAGGTCAGCACCATGCCAGAGGTCAAGGCCGTAGCGTCTGTTGGAATCAGGCTGGGCCATTCGGTCAGGTTCATGCCTAAGCCATGGCCATAACGTCCAGCGTCGGACCCGCCAGCCCCACCGGTCACGATCTTATCCATCACGTGAAACAGATCTGCTGCACTAGCACCCGGTCGTGCGGCAAAAAAAGCGGCATGGGTGGCCTCGATTAAAGCGCCATGGGCCGCGTCCACTTCGGCGCTCACATCTCCCACTGCGAAGTTGCGATCAAAGTCACAGAAATAGCCATCATGCACCAAGCCTGTGTCCAGCATCAAAACATCACCTGCCGCAAGGGGACGGTCATCGGCGGGCGAAATCACATCGCCGTAGCCACCCGGTGCCGCCGCACCTGCGAGATATGGCACCCAATCTGCGCCTTCGTCCAAGCACAGGCGTTGAAAGTCTCGGTAGACCCGTTCAAGAGGCACACCCGCCTGTGCGATTTCAGGCACCCGAGCAAAGGCACGGTTGGCGATCTGGCACGCGGTGCGGATCTTTTTAATCTCCGCGTCGGATTTCACCAAGCGAAGGGCTTGGACGATTCCGCCATCTGCACCAATCGGTTGTGGCAGGGCTGCATTCAAGCGTGTGAAGTCAGTCAGTGGCATGCGTAAATATGATTGCAGTCCGCTCGGAGTGACAATGCGTGGGCCGATGTTGCGCAGGGTATCGGCCAGGAGACTCACGCCGTCATCGTCCAAATCTGGCGCGCGCCATGTGCGGATGTCTGTGATCCACGTCCGCGCCATCAAGACAGCGCCAATTGAAGGAATAACAGCGATTGGATTGCCTGTGGAAGGGATCACTAAAAACCATGGACGACAGGGGCTTTCCCAAAACCGGGTCAGGTAGCCTGTGAAATAGCGTACATCGGGCTCTGTGGTGAGCAAAATCGCATCCAACCCCTGTTGGGCCATATAGGCTTGCGCCTTAGCGACGCGCGTTTTGAATTCCTGAGCGGGAAACCCTTTGGTCATTCTTCTGGTCCTTCTGACATGATCAGCATCACATGCGAATTGCAGTCGAGTTTGAGCGCCACGCGATGCGCTTGTGAGGCCAATAGACCAGCCAACCCAGCGGCGCCGGAGGCTGTGCTTTCCATCCTATAGGCGGCTGCATAATCCGCGCCAGCTTGGCCTTCCGCCTCGCTGATAAGGGCAAAGACATCGGCGTCATGGGCTAGTCCTTTTAGCGCGATTAAGGAGGCCTCTTTGCAATCGAGACGGCCCATAGCGCTGTCAGGGCCGGTGGCGGCTATGAAATCCCCGGCTATGATGCAGCCATGTAGGGCGGGGGCGTGGCTTGGTTCCACAACGACAATAACAGGTGTTTGACCCCAGAGCTTGCGGGCCATGGCAGCAGCTGCGCCTGCGAGGCCACCCACACCGGCCTGCAGGAAAATATGACTTGGAGTCTGCATTTGCTCATCAGTCTCTGCCATCAAGGCAGTATAACCCTCCATCAAACGGTGGCTCGGTTCAAAGTAGCCGGGCCATGAGCTATCAGACAGCAGCGACCAGCCATTGTCGCGCGCCGCATCCTGTGCGGCTGCCATGCTTTGTTCGTAAGTCTTTCCAGCCCGCATCACCTGCGCCCCTTGGGCGGCCAATCTTTTGGAAAAGGCTTCCGGCACGGTTTTACTAATGAACACAACTGAGGCAGCGCCAAATGCTTTGGCCCCAGCGGCCACACTTAAGCCATGGTTTCCAGCGCTGGCGGTCACATAGGTCTTTTGGCTCTGATCTTGCCCATCAATCAGGGCGGAATAGGCGATCACATAAGAGGCTCCGAGGGCCTTGAAGCTGCCAAGTCCCATACGGGCACGCTCGTCCTTGATGCTGATCTGTCCAACATCCAAATCAGCTGCCATTTCTGCGGCCTGCACCAGCGGGGTGACGGCAGCACTGGGGCAGCGTGCCAGCAAGGCTTGCACCTGAGAGGCATTGGTTGATGGAGCGGGCATGTCACGTAAAATCTCGACGTTCAGGCCAGTGTTGCGGTGCGGGTTTTGTAAAATTTCCATGGTTCCAGCTGACCCGAAAGACCCATAAAGGGCAAGTACAGAAACGACCAGTGACAGTGTAGAATTGACAGTCGACGTGAGGCGCCTAAAGTTGTGCGACCGCCCTAAAGGATTGCCCGATGAAACTTGACCGCCCCAACCATCCAGAGCCTGAAGATGCCGCAGCGCGTCGCACGACCGACGTGTTGGTATGCTACCCGATTGATGCATTGCCCGAAGTGAATCTTGCAGAAGCGCAAGCGCGCCAGGCAGGGGCTGAGTTGGTGCAATCGGTTAAGGTACCCGCGCGTCAAGCCGCCTGCGTTGATCTTTTTGCCGGTCATTTTGCACGAATTTTATCCGTGGAGGGGCCACAGGTTGGGGATCTGAATATTTGGAACACCCACAATATTGCAGAACGCTTCTACAGCGGTAAAACCCGTGCTTTGCATGGTACCCATGTGAGTACCGGAGACAGCCTATGGTCAAACCTGCCCTATATGCGGCCTTTGGCGCATATAACCCAGGATACTTTGGATTGGTATGGCTATGACGCAGATGGCGGCTCGGTGCATGATGTCATCGGCACCCGATGCGATCCTTATACGGGGCGCTTGCTGAGTGGAGCGGATTATCACCATTGCTGCCACTCAAACCTCACGCGGGCTATGGCGGATCACTTTGGCCTGAGTGTGGTCGAGGCTGAGACGCATGTGCATGATGTTATGAATGTCTTCATGTTGACAGGGTTCACCCAAGACACGCATCAGTATTTCATGAAGGCCAGCCCGGTACGTCCCGGAGACTTCATTGAGCTAGAGGCGCAAACGGATATTACATTGGGCCTCTCAGCTTGTCCGGGCGGAGATTGCGGCGATGAACATTCCAGCGATACCGCGTCCTGCTATCCTTTGGTCATTGAAATATACAAACCAAAAACCCTTGAGGGTTTTATGGAAGCACCGCTCAACTCTTATAGCGGATCTCATGGAATATAAATATATTAAAGTTACTTATGTGGAAAAATTAATTTAAATTTAGACGCTCAATCATAATCAAATACAATGCGAAATCCAGTGTGGCTGGTTGAACTGTCAGGTGAGTTTCCGGTGCGCGCTGCAATGCGGTAGCGGGTGCAATAGGAGGCGTGGCACAAATAGCTGCCGCCCTTGATTAGTCTATAGCCGCGCATGGTGGCGGCCTGTGCTTTACCGGATTTCGAGAGGGATTTGATGCGAAATAGATCCGCCGTCCAATCCCAAACATTACCCGCCATACCATAAAGCCCGTACCCATTCGCCGCAAATGACTGTGCCGGGCTGGTGAAGGCATAGCCATCGGTGGCCATGTTATGGGTTGGAAACTGGCCTTGCCAGATGTTGCAGGGCAGGTGGTGGCTGTCGTCGGGATCTGCATTGCCCCAAGGATAGATCACATTGCCCAAGCCGCCGCGCGCTGCATGCTCCCACTCTGCCTCACGGGGCAGGCGTCCACCGGCCCATGTGCAATAGGCCTGCGCGTCGTTCCAAGACAGATGAACCGCTGGATGATCCGGGTCATAGGCAGGGCTGTGTGGGCCAGTGGGCTGGTTCCATGTGGCCCCATCCACCCGCCGCCACCATTGGGCCCCCTGTGAGCCTTGCACCGTTTGTTGAGATTTTGGCACCTGCGCGTAGAAGACAAATGACCAACCAAAGCGCTCGGCCTCGCTCACAAAGCTGGTCTCGTCTACGAAGGCCGCAAATTCGCGGTTGCTTACTGGCGTTTGGCCGATGCGAAACGGTTTGATCTTGGACTTTCGCAGCGGGCCTTCACCATCTGGCTTGATCACCGGGTGATTGGTGCCAATCAGGCCAGAACCGCCGAGTATGTCACATAGCGCGCCCAAATGCACCCCAACTCCTGTTTGTGAGATGGGCGTTAGGCGGTCTCTGTCGTCCCGCGCCGGGCTGCAACAGTTGGTTTGGCCCACGTCAGCCAGCCTGCTACAACATGATATTGCACGGGCATGTGCGGTTTGGGATCGACCCCAAGCTCTTGGGCCGCATGGGTTGGCCAATGGGGATTTCGCAGCAATTGGCGTCCCAGAAGGGTGATGTCGCAGGTTCCATTTTCGATCAGAGCATTGGCCTGCTTGGCATCGGTGATATAGCCCACAGCCATGGTCCTAAGGCCTGTGGCCGCCCGCAATTCACCCGCAAGATCAACTTGGCTCGAGGTGCGCTCGCCGATGCTGCCGCGGGCCTTTGGGGTGGCGCCACCGCCGGAGCAATCGACCATATCAACGCCTGCTTCTTTAAGCCATTTGGCAATCTGGATGTTCTCCTTCAATCTGTGACCACCTTCAATCCAATCGTGGATTGAAATTCTTGTTGCCAGTGGCAGATGCTCGGGCCAAACAGCCCGAACGGCTTCGACGGTTTCCAACAAGAACCGCGCCCGGCCGCGCAGATCTCCGCCATAAGCATCGGTGCGGGTATTGATCAGTGGGGTGAGAAAGGAATGCGGCAGATAGCCATGCGCTGCGTGCAGCTCGAGTAGTTTATAGCCTGACTCTAGCGCCCGTTTGGCGGTTTCAACAAAATGGCCTGTCATGGCTGTGATGTCGTCGAGACTCATTTCATTTGGCGCTTTCCATAAACGCGTGCCATCGGGATCAAAGGCTTCGGATGTGGGGCTACAGGTTGGCCAGCCCCGTGGGTCGTGGTCGGCAATATGCGCGCCGCCCTCCCACGGCACATGCGCGCTGCCTTTACGGCCAGAATGCCCGATTTGAATCGCAGGCACCGCACCCATGCATTCAATAAAGGCATTAATCGGCGCCATGGCTTGCATTTGCGTGTCATTCCAAAGGCCCAAACAGCCGGGGCTGATCCGCCCTTCGGGGCAAACTGCGGTGGCTTCACAAATGATCAAACCTGCACCGCCCATGGCGCGAGCTCCCAAATGATGGCGGTGCCAATCGTTTATAACTCCATCCACTGCGGAATATTGGCACATGGGGGCCATGCCGATGCGGTTTTTTAGGGTAACATCTTTGATATTTAACGGAGTGAACAGCGCGGTCATTGCGTGACTTTCTAAGGTTGGGCGCGGCCCAACTGTTGGGCCGCACGACTTAGATGTTGTTTTAGATTTCTTTTTTGTCCTGCACAATGTTCATGCTGGCTGTGCCAGAAAATCCGATCTCAACCGAGGCAAACGGCCCGCCTTGGCACATTTGACCAGGATCTGTTGGATCGGCAGGAGTGTCTTCGGCTAAAACGGCTTTGGAAAATTGCTCGGCATTGTCTTTCGGCCGGTAGCCCAAAAAGCTGGCTTTGTGATTATCTACCGTTGCTCGGTCATTGTTGGAGACGCCGTAAACAATGGAAAACCCGGTGATTGGCGTGGTTATCGCTCGCTCCACCAGATGAATGAGGTCATCGTAAGACAACCACGTGCCCAGAGATCGCGGATTGTTGACCTGAGCGGCGGATAAGATCCGCAGATGCACGCTTTCCATGCCCTTTTTATCCCAATAGAGACTGCCCAAATCTTCTGCAAAACATTTGGCCAAGCCGTAATAGGTATCTGGGCGATGCGGCACTTCGGTGTCGATGCGTTGGGTCTTGGGGTACATGCCCACCGCATGGATTGAGCTTGCATAAACAACCCGGCGCAGACCCTTGCGCGCGGCGGCCTCCCAAACATTGTAAGCGCCGATGATGTTGGAATGTAGGATCGCATCCCAAGCGGCCTCGTCACCAATAGCACCAAAATGCACCACCATATCCGCATCCTCAAGCACGGCCTCCATTTGCTCTAACGACCCAAGATCCGCTTTGACATAACTCTCACCAGGATAAAGCGTGCCGATATCCTCCACCCAATCGGTTGAGACCAACTCATCGCACATTTTGCTCAAGGGTTCGCGAAGATAAGAGCCTAAACGGCCACCGGCCCCAGTTAACACGAGTTTTTTCATTATATTACGGCCTTTTCGGTAAAGGGTTTGCCTTCGGCAATGCGTTTGTACGCGAAGGGGGTGAGGTCAATACTGCGATAGGTGCCATAGGTGATGATCTCTGACAAGCCGCGGCCCATGGCCATGGATTGCTGGAAACCATGCCCTGAAAATCCATTAGAAAAGATGAAGTTTTCAACCTCGTGGTGGGGTCCAATGACGGCATTTTGGTCAAAGGTATTATAGGCATAATGGCCCGCCCAACTGTTGACCAGCTTGATGGCGTCAAACTGGGGTATGCGGGTTGCAATGATCGGCCAGACCTTCTCTTGCCAGATTGTGTGATCTTGAGTGAAGTCATCATAATCCACCGCCGGATCGTCATCTGGAGGGCAGCCAGCCAGATAATAGCTGCCTTCCGAGCGCACATGCACGCCGGAGGGATCGATGGTTAAGGGCAGGTCACACTCCAACGGGCTTTGTGCGTCAAAGATGAAAGTATAACGCTTGCGTGGCTCAACCGGCAGATACAGCCCGGCCATGCGGGCGGTTTCAACGGCGCGGGGCCCTGCACAATTGACCAGAGTTCCACAGGACATATTTTTACCGGACTTAAGGGTCACTCTGGTGACACGTTTCCCTTTTACTTCAATGGATATCACCTCATTTTCAATGTACTCTGTCCCTTTTTCACGCGCCACACGTTTGCACCAATCAAAGATGGTCGCACCGTCAAAATAGCCCTCATTGATCCGGTTGTGATTGGCCGCCACAATGTCATCGACCATATAAAATGGATAGTCGGCTTTGATCTGAGCGGCCGTCATATGCTGCGTGCCAGCACCCAGCTTGGCCTGTATGGCTTGGCTGTCTTTCAGGGTCGCCGCAAACTCTGGTGTGTCCGCAATATACATATAACCAAACGCTTGGATATGGATTTCTGGTACCCTTGGATCATTGTCAAAAAAGCTTTGGAAGTTGTTGATAAACTCCACTCCGAATTGGCTAATTTGGATGTTGGTGGGGTTGGAGAATTGTTGGCGTATGCAGGAATTTGTGTGACTGGTTGAAGTAAACTCAAAGCTCATGTCGCGCTCAACCACCAAGATTGAGCCGTTAAAGTCTGAATTGCGCGACAACCACCAAGCGACTGAGCTGCCGTACATCGCGCCACCGACAATGATGACATCATAATGGTTTGATTTAGGGGCGCTAGGTGCCAAAGCCATCTTAGAATACCTCTCCATTGCGAGCGCGCTTTAGGGTGTCATCGATTGTGTCTGAGTCCAGCCCGTATGCGTGGGCCGCAGCTTGCGGCGAAATGTAGCCGCCTGCAAGGTCTCGAAGGATCTCCGCCCTTGATCGTTCGGCCACAGGACCATAGCCCGCCCCGCCGGGAAACGCCATCATGACACGGCGGCCATGGGGCACAAATTGCTTGCCCTTGCCGCGCATAACTGTGCCGTCGTCCAATCCGATGGTGGTGGCTCCGCCAATGTCACCGCCTTGACGCCCGTTCGCGGGGTGATTGACCCGGTCAAACATCGCTTGAATGTCAAACTCATGACCTTCCTGTGCGCCCACTTCCATATATTGGCCCAACCCGCCACGATGGCGCCCTGTGCCGCCGCTGTCGGGCCGCAACTCTTTGCGCCAAATGATCACCGGACCCACTTGCTCGGTGGCTTCAACGGGCATGGTCATTACGCCGCTGGGGAAGGCTGTGGCGTTCATACCATCTAGGGTTGGTCGAGCGCCAGAACCGCCGGAGTTAAATGTCAAAACCTCTGCGCGCCGCGCATGTAAAGGCGCTGGCGCACCGGTGCGTGGCCGCAAGGATACTTGGAAATTACACAGACAGCCTGCGCCTTCGGCGGGAACCATATTTGGCAGCAATTGATCTAAAGCCGCATAAACCGCGTCGGGCACCATATGACCAATGACGTGACGCAACGCCACGGGGGCAGGATGCAAGGCATTCACGATGGTGTTTTCTGGCGCCATGACCTCAAAAGGTGCGAGGCTGGCGGCATTGTTGGGAATGTCTGGTGCCACGGCACATTTGAGCGCGTAGCATGCATAGGCTTTTGTATAGACCAAGGGACAGTTAATGCCTTTTTTGTCCAGCCCCGAGGTGCCTTCAAAATCGCAAACCATGCGATTTTTTTCGATGCTTAGGCGTACTTTGAGATCTACCGGATGCGAATAGCCATCGCTGCGGATCTCTCCATGGGCGGTACCGGGGGTCAGCGCATTGATGCGCTCTAAAGTAGCGCTGCGTGAATTGCTGAGGATAAAATCTGCAATGCCCGTTAGATCTGCAAGGCCAAATTCCTGCATCATCTCGATCAAACGGCGATGCCCAATTTCATTGCAGGTTGCCAGAGCGTAAATATCGCCAACCAGTTGATCTGGTTCGCGCACATTGCCACGTATAATTCGCACCAAGGTTTTGTCCACAACGCCGCTATCGGCAAATTTCATAATTGGGATATACAGACCTTCTTCGTAAACGCTGTTGGCATCCGCGCCAAAGCCACGACCTCCAATGTCGACAATATGGGCGGTGCATCCGAAAAACCCAACAAAGACTTCATCGTAAAAACTTGGGGTTACGATGGTTATATCATGTAAATGTCCGGTGCCTTCCCAAGGATCATTTGTGATATAGATATCCCCCTTGGCAAAGTTTTCGCGGCCAATCCTGCGGATGAAATGGGCGACGGCATCTGCCATGGCATTCACATGACCCGGCGTTCCGGTGACCGCTTGCGCGAGCATATTGCCATCTTGATCGTAAACCCCAGCAGACAAATCTCCGGCCTCGCGCACAGAGGTCGAAAATGCTGTGCGTACCAAGGCTTGGGCCTGCTCTTCAACCACAGAGATCAATCTGTTCCACATCACCTGATATTGTACTATTGAGGGGTAGTTGGCCGGAGGTTGCGCGCTCATAGGTCCGCTCCTTTGTCAGAAATATCGATGCAGCCATCGGCGAGGGCTATGGCCCTGCGAGAAGTAGGCACAATGATTGTGGTTTCATCTTCGGTGATCACAGCTGGCCCGGAAATACATGCGCCGGGTGTCATGTCTGACCGCAAAACCTCCGACGCTTGCGCAACGGCAGCGGTTGCGGGATCAAACAGAGCCCGTTGTGTCTTGGTCGTCATACGGGGCAGGCTGGCCACGGCATCCACAGGCGTGACCGATTGTGTAGGCGTTGTGGCGTTAACTGACCAAACGGTGATCTCCACATCCATGGCCTCTACAACCCGGCCAAACAGCGCTGCGTATTCTTGTTCGAACAGCGCTTGGAAGGTGGCAAGATCAGGGTTTTTGGCTTGCGTTGCGGTCAATTGCACCGGTATTTCCCAGCCTTGGCCGGAATAGCGCATATAAACTTTATACTGTGCTTGAATTTCAGCCTGTGCGTCGCAGCTGCGCACAAAGGCTGTGGCCTCAACTTTGAGCTCATTCAACAGCATCTTGATCGCTGGGGCATCAAAGTCTGAGAGGCGCATGAATTGGCTGCGGTTGGCCTCAAAGCTGAAGGGCGCGCGCAAAAATCCGATGGCCGATCCAACACCGGCACCGGCCGGGACCAACATGCGTGCGATCCCCAGTTTTTCGCAGAGCCGACCCGCATGTAAAGGGGCTGCGCCGCCAAAGGCGATCATGGTATATTCGCTGAGATCTTCACCATTCTCCACTGCATGCACGCGGGCGGCATTGGCCATGTTTTCGTCCACCACTTCCGCCAGTCCGAAAGCTGAGGTTTCGGCGTCCATGTCCAGCGGATCACCCAATTGCGTTTGTAGGGCCAGACGGCTGGCCGCTGCGTCCAAGGGAATGGTGCCACCTGAAAAATTGGCAGGATCTAAACGGCCCAATACCAAATCTGCATCTGTGACAGCTGGGCGGGCACCAGCTCGGCCATAGCAGGCCGGGCCGGGCTCTGAGCCTGCGCTTTCGGGTCCGACCCTGATTTGGCGCATGCTGTCCACATGTGCCAAGGAGCCACCGCCTGCGCCAATCTCAACCATATCAATAACCGGTATTGAGATGGGCATGCCGGAACCTTTCTTAAATCGGTAGGTTCGGGCGACCTCAAAAACCCTTGCGGTTTTCGGAGCCTGGTTTTTGATTAAACAAATTTTTGCGGTCGTGCCGCCCATGTCGAAGGACAGCACCTTATCCAAACCATTACGCGCGGCGATATGGGCCGCAAAGACCGCGCCGCCCGCGGGACCTGATTCAACCAATCTGACGGGAAATTCTGCTGCATTCTCAAGGCTTATAATTCCGCCGCCGGAATGCATCAAAAAAATCGGACAATCTGCACCTTCATCGGCCAATTGCCCCTTGAGGCGGCCAAGGTAGGATTTCATCAAGGGTTTGATATAGGCATTGGCGATTGTGGTATTAAACCGCTCATATTCGCGCATCTGGGGGCTGACTTGCGATGACAGTGAGACCATGGCCTGAGGCATCCGCTCGGCCAAGACCTCGGCCACCAGCCGCTCATGGGCGTCATTCACATAGGAGTGGAGCAATCCAACCGCCACGCTTTCAAAACCTGCCGCATTGATCTCATCAATCAAGGTTTCAATGTCAGCGCGATGCAAAGGTTTGAGCACTTGGCCGTCGGCCTGCATCCGTTCATCGATGGTATAGCGGAAGTTGCGGGGCAGCAGGGGGGGCGGTAGGGTCAGATTGAGATCATATTGCTCAAACCGGCTCTCGGTGCGCATCTCGATCACATCGCGGAACCCTTCAGTAGTGATAAGAGCCGTTTTCGCGCCGCGCCGTTCAATCAAGGCATTGGTAGCCAGAGTGGTGCCGTGGATGATCTGACTGATCCGGGCTGGATCAATGCTAGATTGCTGACAGACGCGGTGCATCCCGTCGATGATGGCATTCTCTGGGGCCGTGTAGGTGGTCAAGACCTTGGTGGAAAACAGCTCTTTGCCATGTTCCAAAACCACGTCTGTAAATGTGCCACCAATGTCCACGCCGAGGCGAATAGATTTATCCTGCATAAAATCCTCCAAGTTAATGGGAGGATACTGCGCCTCTCTGCATTATGGGAAATTATTTGAACTCATTAATCTGATAAATAAAATTTATTGATTAACTGCTGCGAAGTCTGTCGCAACCTGGGCCGCCAAGCTGGCCGCTTTTGCCACATGGCCGGGGGCTTTTTCGGATTGATAGCGGGCTTGGAAGTCTAGGTCATCGGGAGTCCAAGGATAGTCCAACGTGACAAGCGCCCCCTCTGCGAGCTCTCGGTTGGCCATTGCCTTGGGTAAAACAGCCACGCCCATGCCATCTACGGTCATCTGTAAGCAGGCGGCAAGATTGGAGGAGGGCACCAAGCGCGCAGACCGCACATGAAAATGATCTGCCACCAACCGGTGTGGCCAAGACCCGCGTGCATGGGTTAAAATTGGATGGGCTGCCAAATCCTCAGTGCGTAAGGGCCCCGAGAGGCCCAAGCTGGGGGCGGCCACCCAAATCATCGGATACCGTCCAAGAGGCTCGGAGGTGGCGGGATACTGAAACGGCCCATTGATCAAAGCCAGATCCAATTGCCGCGCATGCAGGCAGCGTTCCAATTCAGCTGCCATGTCGACCGTCAGCTCGACCGCCAAATTCGGAAACATGGCCTTCAAAGCCAAGGTGAAGGTCCGCAGCCATGCATGCACGATCATTTCTGTGACACCGAGCCGCAAAATACCCTGTGTAAGGGCTTTCTCATCGGCGGCTTGCAAAAACTGATCCCGTGCCGCTAAGACGGCCCGGGCATGGCTCATCAACTGTTGCCCCTTTGAAGTAAGATGAACCTTTGCGCCATTACGATCAAACAAAGGTGTCCCGATTAAACCTTCGAGGGTGGCGATACGACTGCTAATATTGGGCTGAGTGGTGTTAAGGCGTTCGCTGGCGCGAACAAAGCTTGTCAGATCCGCAACCCAAACAAAGGCCTCTAAATGTTTAAATGTAACTACCATTATTTAGGAATTACTGGCGATGAGCAAAATGTCCAGTATAATTCATTACGCGATATCATAGCCTAGTGTCGCAGAATGCCGAATGTTTGTCGGTGAGAGTACTCCCGGCGAAATAAAATTTAGATTAGTGCGGTCGGATATATCAAATCAGGACTGCAAAAATGTTTCAGGTTTTCCCAACGGCGCGTTTAAGGCCGTCCCCCTTTTTTAATTCGATCATGGCAGAAGGATGCACCAGCGCCTCTATTTACAATCGCATGATTTTACCCGCGAGTTTTGGCGATAAGGACAAGGAATATTGGGATCTCATAAACGGTGTAGTGATGTGGGATGTGGGCGTCGAACGTCAGGTCCAGCTGGAGGGCCCCGATGCGGGCAAACTGGCACAAATCCTAAGCACACGCGATTTGTCTAAATGTAAGATTGGTCAGGGCAAATACGTACCGATGTGCAATCATGATGGCGTGCTTATCAATGATCCTATCATGCTGAAACTGCGAGAAGATTTGTATTGGTTTTCTATTGCAGATAGCGATATCTGGTTTTGGGCCCGTGCGATTGCAGCGGAACGTCGCTTAAACGTCAAAATCACCGAGCCGGATGTTTCTCCTTTGGCGGTACAGGGGCCTAAATCGGCGGCTGTCGTGTCTTCGATCTTTGGTGATTGGGTACATGATCTAAAATACTTCTGGTTTTCCGAAACGGAAATCAACGGCATCCCGGTGGCGGTGCAGCGGTCTGGCTGGTCGAAACAAGGTGGGTTTGAGATTTATCTGCGCGATGGCAAACGCGGCGACGAGCTTTGGAAAATCGTGAAAGAGGCAGGCCAGCCCTATGCCATCGGCAATGGTGGCCCAACATCGCCGGAACGTACGGAAAGTGGGCTAGTCAGTTGCGGGTCAGACAGTGACGACACCACCAATCCGTATGAGGTTCGGCTTGGTAACTATATTGATCTCGACGTAGCGGATGATGTGGTGGGCATTCAGGCCCTACGCCGAATTCATGCAGAGGGTCCTAAACGACACCAACTTGGCTTGATTTTGGAGGTCGAATCGCCAGATCCTTTGGCCTTTCATTGGGAAGATATTCTTGTAGATGGTCAGAAGGTTGGGGATATGACCAATTGCGTTTGGTCGCCACGATTGCAAAAGAACATCGGCTACGCGTTGATATCTCGCTCCTGTCACGTGGGTGAGGCCGTGACCCTGCGGCGATCAGCAGGTCGAGAGGTTCAAGCCTCGTTGGTTGATATCCCGTTTTTGTGATGACAATGAGCCGGGGCCTGTCTCAGGACATGCCCCGCGCGTCTCTCTGTGACGGTTCTTCCACGACAAACACCGCGCTGAGGCTTGACCCAACTGACTATTGGTGGTTTTTGAAACTTGAAAAGCGTTACGGGACAGATCACTTATGAAAAAGATATATGGATCAGCCAATGAGGCCCTTGAGGGTTTGTTGTTTGATGGGATGTTTATAGCAGCGGGCGGCTTTGGCCTTTGTGGCTTGCCCGAAAACTTACTGGCCGCCATTCGCGATGCTGGGACACAAAACCTTACCTTCGCGTCGAACAATGCGGGTGTGGATGATTTTGGTATTGGGATTTTGCTGCAAACCCGTCAGGTCAAGAAAATGATCGCGTCCTATGTGGGCGAGAACGACACCTTTATGCAGCAATATCTGTCTGGCGAATTGGAACTTGAGTTCAATCCGCAAGGCACATTGGCCGAACGCATGCGCTCCGCAGGCTGTGGCATCCCCGGCTTTTACACCAAAACAGGTGTGGGCACGGTGATTGCAGAGGGAAAAGAGCATAAAGAGTTCAACGGCGAGACCTATATTCTCGAAACCGGCCTGTTTGCGGATGTATCGATTGTGAAAGCTTGGAAGGCCGATGAAACTGGTAATCTGGTGTTCCGCAAAACCGCCCGCAACTTTAATCCACCAGCGGCCATGTGTGGCAAAATTTGCGTGGCAGAGGTTGAAGAGATTGTCCCGACTGGCAGTCTTGATCCTGATTTGATCCATTTGCCCGGCATCTACGTGCACCGCCTGATCCAAGGCACCCACGAAAAACGTATTGAGCAACGCACAGTGAGGGAATCATAATGGCTGCTGAGACAAAAGGCTGGGATCGCAACCAAATAGCGGCCCGTGCTGCTCTTGAGTTGGAAGATGGCACTTATGTGAACCTTGGTATTGGCATCCCGACTTTGGTGTCCAACTATATCCCCGAGGGTGTTGAAGTGACGCTGCAATCGGAAAATGGTATGCTGGGTATGGGTCCTTTTCCAACCGAGGATGAAGTGGACGCTGACCTGATTAATGCGGGCAAGCAAACCATCACGGAGCTGCCGCAAACCTCTTATTTTGACAGTGCTACCTCCTTTGGCATGATCCGTGGCGGCAAGATCGCTATGGCCATCTTGGGCGCTATGGAGGTTTCAGAGACTGGTGATTTGGCCAATTGGATGATCCCGGGCAAGCTGGTCAAAGGCATGGGCGGGGCAATGGACTTAGTAGCTGGTGTTGGCCGTGTTGTTGTGGTTATGGACCACACCAACAAAAAAGGCGAAAGCAAAATTCTGCCCGCGTGTAGCTTGCCGTTGACCGGAGCCGGTGTTGTGGACCGCATCATCACCAATCTTGGTGTTCTCGATGTGGTTGAGGGTGGTTTGTCTATTATTGAAACCGCAGATGGCATCACAGAAGCGGAATTGCGCGCTTCAACTTTGGGCAAGATTGTGTCCTAAAAGCTTGCCCGCGCCGCTGGCAGTGAATGCAGCGGCGCGGGTCTGAACTTTGTGGAGTTACCTGTCAGAGGTTTCCCAACGAGGATTGATCCAAGGCTCACGGTTGTCCTTGGGCAGGGGCGAACGGCCCAGAATGATATCTGCACCTTTTTCACCAACCATAATGGACGGTCCGTTGAGATTTCCATTTGGGATGCGCGGAAAGATGGAACTGTCCACCACCCTCAGCCTGTCAACTCCTATCACCCGGCATTCAGGATCAACCACCGCCATTGGATCATCAGCGCGACCTATCTTACAGGTCCCGCAAGGATGATAGGCACTTTCCACATGCTCAGAGATGAAGGCATCAAGTTCTGCATCGCTTTGTACATCTGTGCCAGGCTGAATTTCCTTGCCCCGGAAGGGATCAAAGGCCGATTGTCCAAAGATTGACCGCGTGAGGTGGATGCAATGGCGAAAATCGGCCCAGTCTTGCGGATCTGACATATAGTTAAACAGGATATTAGGATCCTCTACGGGATCCGAAGAGCGCAGGGTGACAGATCCCCGCGACGGAGACCGCATGGGCCCCACATGGGCCTGAAATCCATGGCCTTCGGCTGCGGCCTGTCCGTCATAGCGAACCGCAATTGGCAAAAAATGATATTGGATATCGGGATACCGCACGCCGGGCTTTGAGCGCAAAAAGGCGCAAGATTCAAAAGCGTTAGAGGTCCCCGGTCCGGATTTGTTGATCAGCCATTCCAAGCCCACGCGCATTTTTCCAAATAGGTTCCAATATTTGAACAGGGTGATCGGTTGTAGGCAGGCTTGTTGGATATAGAGTTCGAGATGATCCTGAAGGTTTTGCCCGACGCCGGGACGGTCAGCGATGACCTCAATGCCCATCTTGGTCAAATGATTTGCAGGACCGATGCCCGATAGCATTAACAGTTTGGGTGAATTTATCGCAGAAGCGGCAAGAATGACCTCACGTCGGGCGCGCACTACAGAGATGGTTTGTCCCCGTTGTATTTCGACCCCGACGGCGCGGCTACCTTCTATGATGATGCGCCGCGCGAGGCATTTATGCAGCGTAAGATTGGGTCGTTTCAACGCCAGCTTAAGGTAAGCATTGGCAGCAGACCATCGTTGGCCTTTCCAGACCGTTTGCTCCATCGGCGAAAAGCCTTCTTGCTGTTCGCCGTTATAATCTTTTGTAACTTCAAAACCGGCTTGGCATCCCGCTTCGACAAAAGCTTGATGCAAGGGAATATCACGTTTGCCCCGGGTGATGTGCAAAGGCCCATCAGTGCCGCGCCAATCGGGATCCCCGCCCTGTCCGCTTTCATGCCAATTCTCCATCCGCAGAAAATAAGGAAGCACATCCGCATAAGACCAGCCATCAGCGCCGCTGTCTGCCCAGTGATCGTAATCGCCGGCATGACCGCGCACATAGACCATACCATTGATGGAGGAGGAACCACCTATCACTTTACCTCTTGGACAGGCCAGTTTACGGCCGCCAAGATGTGGCTCAGGTTCGGAAAAATAGCCCCAATCATAACGGGGCATATTCATTGGATAGGAGAGGGCGCCCGGCATTTGGATGAAGGGGCCCGCATCTGTCCCGCCGTATTCCAGCACCAAAACTGAATATTTTCCATCTTCAGATAGGCGCGCCGCCATGGCTGAACCTGCTGATCCAGATCCGATGATTACAAAATCAGCTTCCATAGTGCCTCCAATTTAAAGTAGCTTGTCACAGTTAGAGCGGCAATCAAACGATTGCTCGGCGATTTTAGCATCAAATACGACAAAAAACTGTGATTGTTGTCACGTGAAAGATAGCTCACAGTTAATGCAATGTTAGTTAGACCCTGTAATGCGCCACGCCCTCTTTTGAGGTTTTGCCACCTAACGCACGCAACACACTAGCCGCACCGCGAAAATCTGCTTAAGACTACCTATAATTCAGGGAGTAGGTTCCAAATGTCGTACATGTCTGGCGGTCAAGCTGTTGTTAAAACCCTAATGGCACTGGGCGCGCGCCGGGGCTTTGGTGTGCCGGGTGAAAGTTTTTTGGCGGTTTTGGATGCCTTTTGCGATGCGCCGAGTTTCACCTTCACCGGGTGCCGGAATGAGAGTGGGGCGGCTTTTATGGCTGAGGCTTGGGCCAAACTGACCGGTGAAGTGGGCCTGTGTTTTGTCACTCGTGGCCCCGGCGCTACTAATGCCAGCATTGGGATTCATACGGCGATGCAGGCCTCTACGCCAATGATATTATTTGTGGGCCAAGTGGGGCTGGAACATCAGGGGCGCGAGGCCTTTCAAGAGCTGGATTACCGGCAGGTTTTTGGCACCATCGCGAAATATGCGACTGAAATCACTGATGTGAGCCGCACGACTGAGATCATCCGCCGGGCTTGGTCCATGGCTATTTCTGGCCGCCCGGGCCCTGTCGTGGTGGCCTTACCAGAAGATATTTTGACGCAAATTGCAGATTTTGAAATTTCTCAACAAAAAATTCATGTGCCTTTGGCCGGCGTCATGCCGATGGATATTGTTCAGCTCACCGAAAAGATTCAATCTGCGCAACGCCCTGTGATCTTGGCCGGAGGCGGAGGCTGGAGCGATCTGGACCGGGCCACGCTTCACCACTGTGCCAATGCGCTCAAAATTCCGGTTGTCACTGCATTTCGCTACCATGACTTGTTCGACAATACCGACCTATTGTTTGTGGGGGAAGCCGGCGTCGGCATGACTGAAAATACAAAACGCGTCCTTCGAGAGTCGGATGTGGTTTTGGCGGTCAACCTCAGGTTTGGCGAGATGACCACCGATGCTTTCACTCTCTTTGGGGCCGAACGCGCCGGGCAGTGGATTGCTCAAACCCACCGCTCAGGAGATGAATTCCACAAATATGTCTCTCCAGATTTGGCGATGATCTGCAGTCCAAGGGCTGTTTTTCAAGGGCTGTTGGACAATTTTTCAGCACAGGCTATGCAGATTGATACCGCTTGGGCAGCGGCGGCTCGAGCTGGATTTGAGGCCGCCCAAGAGGCCAAGCCGCAACCCAGCTCGGTGGATATGGGGCAGGTGACTGCCATGGTGCAAAAACTGTTGCCCGATGATGCGATTGTGACCACTGGCGCAGGAAATTTTGCGATTTGGCCGAATAAATTTATGCAATTTTCAGCCGATCAACGCTTGCTCGCGCCACAATCTGGCGCCATGGGCTACGGCCTACCTGCGGCCATTGCGGCCAAGCTTGAATATCCCGACAGGTGCGTGCTCTGTTTTGCGGGCGACGGTGATTTTCAGATGAATTGCCAAGAGTTGGGCACAGCCTTACAGTCAAATGCTCGGCCTATCGTACTGATAGTCAACAATGGTACCTATGGCACCATTCGCATGCATCAGGAAAAACATTACCCGGTCAGGGTTAGCGGCACAGATATCGTAAATCCAGATTTTTCGGCCTTGGCTAGAGCTTATGGCTGCCATGCGGAGCGGGTTGAGACCACCTTAGAATTTGCGGCAGCCTTTGCGCGGGCTTTGGCGAGTCCAACTGGAGCGGTTCTTGATCTTAATGTGGCCGCTGAAGCAATCACACCCGGGCTTACGATTGCGGGCTTACGGGCCGCCAGCCTGAATTAAAGTTCCAGCGCCAAACGGGTGCCTTGATCAATGGCGCGCCGCGCGTCCAATTCGGCGGCCATATCGGCCCCACCAATTAAATGCGCCCGGGGGAGATATGTGGCCAAACTGCGTTCCGGATCTTGTCCGGCGCAGATGATTACATTGTCCACGGGCAAGATTTGAGCCTTACCTCCAACTGTGATATGCAGGCCTGCATCGTCGATTTTGTCGTAGGACACACCCGATATCATATGCACGCCGCGTTTGGTCAGATTGGTGCGGTGAATCCACCCGGTGGTTTTGCCCAAACCGGCCCCCACCTTTTTGGAACTGCGTTGCAGCAAATAGACCTCACGCGCCGGGGGAGAAAATTCGGCCACCATACCCTCAACACCGCCGCGGGCTGTGAAAGTCATGTCAATGCCCCATTCTTTCATGAAGGTCGGAATATCTTGGCTTGCGGATGGTCCGCTGTGGATCAGAAACTCGCTGATATCAAAGCCAATTCCGCCTGCGCCAATCACTGCTACAGATTTACCAACCGGCGCGCCGCGTATCACCTCGAGATAGCCCAAAACTTTTGTGTGCTTTATGCCGGGGATGTCAGGCAGGCGCGGTGTGACGCCGGTGGCTAAAATAACTTCGTCGAAGTCGGATAAATCGTCAGCGGCGACCGTTTGACCTAAAGCCAGAGTGACGCCACACAGCGTAATTTCTTTTTCAAAATAGCGGATGGTTTCGTTAAACTCTTCCTTGCCTGGAATTTTTTTGGCGATGTTGAATTGCCCACCGATTTGCGTGGCAGCATCGAACAACGTGACCCTATGGCCGCGGCGTGCAGCGGTTGTGGCGGCTGCAAGCCCGGCGGGGCCTGCGCCCACCACAGCAATAGATTTGGCGTCGGTGGCTGGGCGCAGCTGCATTTTGGTTTCGTTGCAGGCGAAGGGGTTGACCAAGCAAGAGGTGATTTTGCCGTTGAAAATCGCGTCCAAACAGGCCTGATTACAGCCGATGCATGTGTTGATTTCATCGTCTTTGCCGGCCGCTGCTTTGGCGACAAAATTGGCATCGGCAAGAAAGGGCCGTGCCATGGAGACCATATCCGCGTCACCGCGCGCAATTACCTCTTCGGCCACATCTGGAGTGTTGATGCGGTTTGATGTGATCACTGGAATCGGCATTTCTGCACGCACCCGGGCGCTCACCCATGTATAGGCGGCGCGGGGCACAGAGGTTGCAATAGTGGGGATGCGCGCCTCATGCCAACCGATGCCAGTGTTTAATATTGTGGCCCCAGCGGCTGCTATTTCTTGGCCAAGCTGGATAACTTCTTCGATTATGGATCCACCATCCACAAGGTCGATCATCGATAACCGGTAGATGATGATGAAGTCTGAGCCCACCGCTTCGCGGACTTGGCGTACAATCTCAACTGCTAAACGAATGCGGTTTTCATAGCTGCCACCCCAAGAATCGCCGCGATGATTGGTGCGTAGGGCAATGAATTGATTTAGTAAATATCCTTCTGATCCCATGATTTCAACACCGTCGTAACCGGCGGATTGCGCGAGGGTGGCGGCGCGAACAAAATCGGATATTTGCTTTTGAATGCCCGCTTTGTCCAACTCTTTAGGTTTCACAAAGTTGATGGGCGCCTGAAGAGCAGACGGGGCAACGGCATTGAGATTATAGGCATATCGGCCCGTATGCAAAATTTGCATGGCAATCTTACCACCGGCGGCATGCACTGCATCTGTAACAATATGGTGTTCGGCGGCCTCTTCTGGCGTGGTCATGATGGCAGCACCTGTTCCGACGCCGCCTTCGGCATTGGGACCAATCCCACCTGTAACAATTAAAGCCACGCCGCCAGCTGCACGTTCCGCATAAAAGGCAGCCATGCGCTCAAAACCATTTTCGGCCTCTTCCAAACCAAGGTGCATTGAGCCCATCACGACGCGGTTCTTAAGTTGGGTGAAGCCCAAATCAAGGGGCTGGAATAGATGCGGGTAGGGATGAGTCGTCATGAAAAACCTCGATTCAAAAGTATATAGCCCAATTCATTGGGTTTGAGGCCGTATTGCAAGCCTTCCGTCACGGAAATACGCCAATTCATTGTGCCTCAAGCAAGCCCGCTTCTGTCAAAACCTTACGAGCAGACCTGAAACATTCGAGCGATTGTGGCACGCCACAATAAATGCCGATCACATGGATTATTGCACGAATTTCTTCGACCGTTACGCCATTATTTAGGGCACCTTTGCAATGCAATTCCCATTCATGCATCTTGCCTAAGGCCCCAATCATTGACAAATTCATCATGGATCTGGTCTTGGCATCTATGACATCATCGCCCCAGCCAAAGCCCCAGCACCAAGCGGTCATGGCCTCTTGGAACGGCCGTGTGAAGTCATCTGCCGCGGCAAGGTTGTTGGTGACATAGTCCGCGCCCAGGGTGGCTTTGCGTAGGTCTAACCCTTTTAAAAACAGGTCTTCGTCAAATGTGCTCATAGTTTATCCTTACGTGATGGGTTGAAACTCAGTTTGCACGAATTTGCTGGGCACCACACGGCTTTTTTCATATTTTATTTTTATGCGCCCAGATTTTGTTGGGCCACTAGATATGTTCATTTTGTCCGCCATTGGATAGCTTAAGCGCAACTTAAGAGGCATCGCATGATACATCCCCTGTACGACCAAGCCCTAAAGGCATTTTTAGCTGGTGTTGCGGCTGCTGATCCCGCGGAAGCCGTTAGCAGGGCCTTACCGACATTTGAGCAAGCGCCGACCTTGATTGCAGTGGGTAAGGCTGCGGTCAGCATGGCGCGTATGGCCCAGTCAATATTGGGGGCTCTGCCGGAGGTATTGGTTGTGACCAATCCGGAAAATGTGATTAATATAAAAGGCGCACAGGTGTTCGCAGCAGCCCATCCAATTCCGGATCAAATAGGATTGCAGGCCAGTCAAGCCGTGATAGCGGCGCTAAAAAGAGCAGCAAAAGCTGAACAACCGGTGCTCTGCCTGATCTCGGGGGGAGGCTCGGCGTTATTGCCCGCGCCGACAGCCGGGATTTCTTTGCAAGATAAGATGGACCTGAACGCGCTTTTGCTGGCGAGTGGTGCTGATATTGAGGTGATGAACCTTATTCGCCAACAGCTTTCAGCTCTCAAAGGCGGGGGCATGCTGCGCTATGCGGCGCCAAGTGCGGTGACTGCTTTGATCCTGTCGGATGTGATTGGTGATGATTTACGTGCTGTGGCCAGCGGGCCCACAGTCTCGCCTATAGGCACGCGGGCGCAAGCGCGCGCGGCGCTTGAGGGTTTGGGAGTTTGGGCCGGTGTTCCCGTTGGGGTGAGATTGGCCTTGGAACAGGCAGATGAGATCATCGACTTGCCTAAGGCCACAAATATTCTGATTGGCTCTAATGGCATCAGTTTGGCGGCCATGGCAGGTTATCTGCCGTTGGCTCAGGTGCATAAACGGCCTTTGGTGGGCGATGTTGCCGAGGCTGCGGCGCGCGTGGTGGCCGCGGGGCCTGGGACCCATCTGTTTGGCGGTGAAACGACGGTTAAACTGATGGGCACTGGACGGGGTGGGCGCAATCAGGAACTGGCATTGCGCGTGGCGTTGTTGGCTGAACAAGAGGGCTGGCAGGGGCCTTGGCTGTATTTGCAAGCGGGCACCGATGGTCGGGATGGCCCTACGGATGCGGCTGGCGGGGTGGTTTGTGAGAGCAGTATCGCATCATTGCGCGGTGCTGGAGTTAATCCTGAGAAACGGCTGACCAATAATGATTCCTATCCGGCACTGGCTGCGGCTGGCGCTTTGCTGATCACAGGTGGCACCGGCACCAATGTGGCTGACCTTGGAATTTTGATCCGACCGTGATTTGTTAGAGTCAAGGCCGAGCGGATCAATCACAATCCCATACTGAAACTCAAATTAGAAACAGGACAAAATGATGCGTGTTTATCTATCTGGCGAAATTCATACTGACTGGCGGGACCAGATCATTGCTGCTTGTGTCGACCTGACTGTGACATTTGATGGCCCCGTCACCGATCATGCTGCTAGCGATGATTGTGGCGTGGCGATTTTAGGCGCGGAGGCTGATAAGTTTTGGTATGATCGCAAGGGTGCTCAGCTCAACGCTATTCGCACCCGCAACGGGATTGAGCAGGCGGATATAATTGTGGTGCGCTTTGGTGAGAAATACAAACAATGGAACGCGGCTTTTGACGCGGGCTATGCCGTCGCTTCGGGCAAGGCTCTGATTGTTATGCATGGGGCCGATAATCAGCATGCTTTGAAAGAAGTCGATGCGTCGGCTCTTGTGGTGGCTGAAACCCCGCAACAGGTGGCCGCGGCATTGCGCTATGTCATGACTGGCACTTTGCCTGGTTAAGTTTGTCCCCATTCCAGATCCTTAGTCGATGCGGGGAGGCAGGAAATGGCCCATGATATTCATCAACAAGAAAACCAACTGGTATCAAGAGAGGCGCAGACCTTGGGGTCTTATGATTGTCACCATTGTTGGCGCGCTATTTCCAGGCCTTTGGATACACGGACATTTGGTGTACATAACGGGTGCATTTATGGCGTTGGTAATGGCAAATGGTGCAGGCCTCGCCTCTGGTACGGCCCATCTATTATTTATATTTTGGTTCTTGTTTAAGCAGATTTTGACCTGCGTCTCAGGGGGCTATGGCGGATTTTTTTCCAAACAGGACTAAAGGTGGCACCACTTCAAGTGGTTTGCCATTGTGTTTGCGACATGCTTTGTCATTCAAGTCGGACTTTTGGCTTGGTTCTTTTAGACCTGAACGGCGCCATCAAAACGTTCTGCAGGCCTAAAGCCCGTTTTGCCCTTCCGCTGTTGGATCGATTGGATCGGGCTTTGCAAATACTGCCGCATAGATCGCACACAGACCACGGCTCACATAGTCTTGAGCCATGAAAATCGCCGGCACAGTGAGCACGATGATGACTGTGCCAAACAGCACGCCATAGCCAATTGACACCGCCAAGGGGATCAAAAATTGCGCTTGCAGGGAGGTTTCCATGATCAGTGGGTAAACTCCCAAAAATGTGGTGAGTGATGTTAGCAATATGGGTCTAAAGCGTTGCTTGGTGCCTAAAATCACCGCCTCACGCATAGCAATGCCATTTTTGATATGCTCATTGAATACATCCACCATTACCAGCGAGTTGTTGATGACAACCCCGGCCAGACCGATGATTCCAAAGATCGATAGGATTGTAAGGGGGATGCCCATGATGTAATGGCCGGTCACAGCGCCAATCAGGCCGAGGGGGATGGCGGACATGACCACAATGGGCTGCACATAGGAGCGAAACACCAAGGCCAACAGAGCAAAGATTATGAACAGAGCGATGCCCAAGGCCTGACCAAGCGCCGCTTGCGCATCTGATTGTTGACGCTGCTCGCCGCCAGATGTGATAATCAAATTACTGTACTTTGCAGTCAACGCCGGCAAAATATCCACTTCAATCAAGGCGTTTACCTCCGAACTTGTGGCCACTGCCAGATCCAGATCTGCGGTCAAGGTGGTAACTTGCCGGCCATTGCGGCGCAAAATTTGCGCAGGTGCTTGACCTTCTTCAATCTTAGCTACAGTTCCGAGCGGAATTTGGTCGCCGCTGGGGGCCGTGATCCATGTGGAGAGCAGGTCTGACAGGCTGTTGCGCTCGTCTTTGGGGTAGCGCACCATCACGGCTACATTATCCGCTCCACGCTGCACGCTTGTGGCTTCAAGTCCAAAAAAGCCAGCCCGGGTTTGATTAGCCAATTCAGACAGGGTAACACCATAGAGGCGGGCTTCCTCACGCAGGCCTAAGCGGTATTCTAATCGACCTGCCGAATTGTCGTCCTTAATCGAGAATAGGCCAGGAATTTGACGCAGACCTTCGCGTAGTTCCGTCACAACGGGCGTGATATCTTGACCATCTGGAAGCGACATTTCAATTGCCACAGCATCGCCTGCGCCGATCAGCTCGGCTGATACAGTCAGAGATTTGACCGAGGCCACAAGGCCAATTTCGGTACGCCATGCAGTTTCAAATTCCGTTGTCTCCCAGTCGCGTGACGTTGGATCAGTAATCTGCACGACGATATTTGCAATTGTCGCTCCGCCAGCGGCGTCGCCACCACTTGGTCCACCTGCGGCCACACCTTGGCCCACGACCATATTGACACCGATCACAACCTTAGGAGCCGATTGGGGAAGTTTGGCTTGCAACAAAGCCCCGGCCCGTTGGGCGGCATCGCGCACATCTTCGGCAACTTGTTGGGTCATCTCAAAGGTCGTACCATCGTTCATCTCAATGCTGGCGGTTACAAAATCACCGTCAATTGAGGGAAAGAAGTTAAACTTTACGTAGCCAAAAGACAAAAGCCCCACGGTCATGATCATCAGCGCCACAGACGCGGCCATTGGGATTAAGATTGCAAAGCCATTCGTTGTAAACCGCAACACTGCATCGAGCGGCACTCGGATGAACCACTGCAGAAATCCATCGACCACCGCACGCACGACGTTCAACGCGCGAAAGACGAGATTGGGGCGAAAGTTTGGTGAGACGTCCAGATTTGACAGATTGCGCGGCAAAATCAAAAGCGCCTGCACCAGAGAAAGGCTCAATACTACCATTACCACAATCGGGATGTCCGTTAGAAATTTTCCCAATACTCCGGGCAGTTGGGTGAGGGGCCAGAAGGCTACGATTGTTGTAAGGGCCGAAAAAATCACAGGGACAGCAATCCGTTGCGTACCTTTGACGGCGGCTTGTAAGGCCGTCATCCCTTTTACGCTATTGGTATAGATGTTTTCGCTCACCACAATCGCGTTATCCACCACTATACCGATGGCCAAAATAAATCCAAATAGAGAGATCATGTTGATCGACATCCCGAGCGCACCCATGATGGCGAAGGTAGCGGTAAACGATACGCCAATGCCCACGGCGGACCAAAAGGCCAGTCGAATATCCAAAAATAGCGCCAAGCAGAGGATCACCAAAACTAGGCCGATGGCCGCATTATTAATCAAAAGATCAATGCGGTCTTGCAGGTTGGTCGCTTCATTTTGCCAAATTGTGGTATCAATACCATCCTCAAGACTGGGGCGGAATCTAGTATCAAGGTAGGTAATCGCATCATCAACGATGGTCAAAACCTGTTCGTCGCCCACTCGAAATACATTGATGGAGACGGCGTTTTCGCCGTTGAAATTTGCTGAAAGATCTGTATCTTCAAAGCCATCAATCACCCGTGCGATATCACGTAGATAGACTCGACCACCGTCAGGATTGGTACGGATGATGATGTTTTCAAAATCGCTTTGCGTATAGTTGCGGCCCGTGGTGCGGATGGGGATTGCCACAGTGTTGGTTTTGATTGAACCTCCGGGTAATTCCAGCGAACTTTGCTCAATCACGCGGGCAACCTCGGCCATGGTGATCCCATAGGCGCGCAAGGTGTCGCGCGACACTTCAATTGAAATTTCGTAGTCGCGGGTGCTGCCAATCTCGACATAAGAAATCGAGTCCAAGGCCACCAGCTCGTCTTTCAAACGCTCCGCTTCTTCTTTGAGAACAGCCTCCGTGGCATCTCCATGCAGGGCAATCTCCAAAACCCTTGAATTGTTATTGGCCTGTAAAACAGATGGTTCATCGGCATCAACTGGAAATACATTGATGCGATCAACTTCGGTTTTGATCTCGTCCAGCTTGGCCTTGATATCTTCACCGCGCAGGAAGGACACGTTCACACTGCCGCGTCCCTCGCTGATTGTGGCTGTGATGCTGTCGATGCCATCAATGCTGGACAGTTGGTCTTCTATTGGGCGTACGATGCTGTCTTGAATTTCGACGGGAGAGGCGCCGGGATAGCCAACACTCACGCTTACCGAATCTAAGGTGAAATCCGGAAAGGTTTTCTGCGGCATTTGAATGGCGCTCATAACACCCAAAACCATCACAAATATTGTGATGAGATTTGAGGCGACCGGATGTTCTGTCATCCATTTAATGATGCTATTCATCTTCTGCTTGCTCCGATGCGGTTGGAACGGTCGTAACCTTATCTCTAACGTCGCGCAGCTGCATGCCCTCTTGGACCGTCGACAGCGCTGTGGTAATCAGCCGGGATTGCGTCGGCAGAGGGTTGATTTTGACGTAGGACGTTTCCCCGTCCACATGGATCAACTCGGCTGGAATAATGCTTAAAATACTCGCATCTGGATCAGAGTTGTCAAATAGCCACAGATATTTGCCCCCGCGCAGTGCGGTTGACGGGATCAGGTAGGTGCTCTTGGGGCGAATGCCTTGGATTACTACTTTGGCGAATGAGTTGATTAGGGCTGGTGGGGCGCCTGAGGCTAAGATTTCGCCACCTTGAGCGCCAATGGCTGTGCCATCATCCAGCTCAACCGTTACGGTCAGTGTCCGGGTACGCACATCAAGATTCGGTGCCACCCGCGACACATGTGCGGCCCAAAGGAAGGTTTTCCCAGCAAATTGGACAGTCACACTGGCGGCTGTGGGCGCACCTGCAAATAAGCCCGGAACCAGGGCTGCATCGGCTTCGCGCACGGCAACGTCAAGTTCCATACGATCTTGGGTGAAAATCTCAGCAATTGATTGCCCTCCAATTACGACAGTGCCAATTTCGACTGATTTCGAGAGCACTGCTCCATCAAAAGGCGCCACTACGATTTTGCGTTCCAGAGCAACTTCTGCTGATTTTTTCCCCGCCTTCAAACTGTTTAGGCTCGCGTCGAGTTCTGCTTGCTTGCTGCGTACCTGGTCCAACACTGCTTGGCTGGCAATCTCCCTAGCCCTCAGGGATTCGGTACGTTGTAGTAAAATAGAGTTAAGATCCAAACGGGCCTGTGTTCCTTCTATATTTGCGATAGTTTGTGTCAAGCTGGCGCGCTCAGCGCTGTCATCGAGCCTGACCAAGATATCACCCTGTTTAAAAATACCGCGTTCGGTGATTGCAGGGTGCAGACCTATTACCTGACCACCAACTTGGCTGGCCAAATTGGCAATACGGAAAGGCCGCACAAAGCCTTCACCACGAATGGGTAGTGGGGTTGCGATGGCCTCAAGGTCAATGGTTTTCACCAAGGTCACGGGGCGGACTACGGGTGCTGCCTCTACGATTGAACGATTTTTACCTAGATAATTAAAACCTGTGATGCCACCAAAAATAACGCCACCAGCAATCGCAATCCAAAAGACTTCACGAAGTCCTACACCAATGTATCCTAAAACTTTTTTCAACTTACCCTCGTGAATTAAATTATATGTTGCTGCGACGCGTGTTACTTGACCAAGGCGCTTCGAGATTTTCAGACCAAGTTAGTAATTCAATTGTATTTTATACGATATTTGTCGGCAAATAGATCACTTTCTCCCGGCAGGAAAGCCTAAGAATGCTCTCTCTGAGCGTCTACGAAATTAAATTCTCCCCATAAAGCCAATCATTGCGCCGTTGCACCAACCCGGGGGCGAATTTTCCTGCAACCCATATTGGGACATAAGAGAAGAGTTGCGCGGGTAGGGTGGATTTGTGAAACAACTTCAAATTTTGCGCGGACACCTGTTGCACCCGTGCCGTGCGTTTGATGCGTTGGTCGAAATATGTAGAACAGGCTGATGGGATGCCCTTGTGATTGGCTGTGAGGCACTGGGTCAATACATAAGCATCCTCGATGGATTGCACTGCCCCCTGCGCCATTGAAGGCAGCATTGGATGGGCGGAATCTCCGAGTAAGACCACATGTTTCTCATGCCATTGGGGCAGGGGCGCACGGTCAAAAAGTCCCCATTTGTGCAGAGTGTCAGCTTCTTGTATCACCGCCAAAATGCGTGGATCCCAACCTTGAAAATCAGACAGAGCACCTTTCTTTGCCCCTTCGGTTTTCCAGTTTTCTTGTTGCCAATTCGTCTGTTCAACAATGCCGACAAAATTGACCACAGTCCCGGCCCGCACGCGAGTAGTCACGGCGTGTTTGTGGCGACCAGCCCAAATGCAGCCTGTGGGTGGTGGTGCCAGATCCCCCAAACGTGCGACAGGCACCAAGGCCCGCCAAGCGATATTGCCGGTGAAACGCGGAACATCGGGACCGAGCATTTGACGGCGAATTGCGGAGTGGATGCCATCCGCCCCAATCACCAAATTTCCAGATACAACACTATTGTCCGCCAAAACAACGTCAGCACCTTCTTCGGTTTGCCTGTAGCTGGTCACCTTAGCACCGGTTTGAAGGGCATTGCCCTGAAGCTCCGACAGTCGCGCGGAGAGGGCTGCAATCAAATCTACCCGGTGAATTTGAATGTAACGCGCGCCCCAGCGATGCGTGGCCACGGCTTTTATCGGCAGATCGAGCAGCCTGCGCCCTGATATGCCCATGCGAATTTCGATGGACTCAGGCTCAAAAAGATCAACCTCTAGCCGGGGCATGACCCCAATTTTGTCAAGGATTTTGACGCCGTTGGGGCTGATTTGCAAACCAGCCCCAATTTCAGAAATTTTGGCAGCTTGTTCGAGTACCCGCACCCGCCAGCCCATCAAGCTCAAGCAAATGGCGGCGCTTAAACCGCCTATGCCGCCACCGACGATTATTGCTTTGGGGCTCATGACCTGTCTCCTTTGGGTCGAGCGTGAATTTGGGCGCCTCTGTCTTGAGCCATGTTTTACTAGATTTGCCAAGGCCCCAGAGGTGTCTTTCTGTGCGAATGACCTTGCAGCTTGCCTCCACGCGTAAAAAACTTGCAGCTTGCCTCTACGCGTAAAAAAGTTGGGTTGAGTGTTGAATATACAAAAGGAGAATAGCTTTATTCTCTCGGCGAAAGATTGCGGATCAAGGCACACAAAAAAACTTACACTTCTGACAGCGAAACTTTTGCCGCACATCATGGCTGTAACATCGCCTCCAACACAAGTATTTGGTTGGCTACTTCAAGCATGGAGTGTATTGAGTCCGCTTCGCTGTACAACGATGCTTACAGATAACGAAGAGAAACTTTTGGAAATCTAAAAGTGGGTCATTCTCTGTGAGGATACCGAGAGATATTGTTGCTTTGAAAATATTTATACTTAATGATGGGGTATGAGTTTAAACTGGGCAGTAGTTAAAATTTTTGGTCTCTTAGTTGGGATCACGCACTTGGTGGTGATAGCTTTGCTGTCATTTGCGTTATATGCGAAGTCAGATCCAGAGACGGCAGGACGTATCATCGGCAGTTTTAACTGGATGAAGCTACTCAATCCAAGTTTTGAGGTGATACTAGCTCTCATATTTTTGCTTTATGTCATTTTCATGGGAACGCTTTCAGTATTGCTTAATATTAGTCAGAGGCATGATGAAAGTGTGACGCTGCTGAATGAAATAAGAGATTTTTTAAAGCAGAACAATAATGTTGACAGGACGGTTTCACTCAATGAGGATCTAGAAATACCTGCCTTCATGAAAAGAGACTAAGTCCACTTAAGTATTATAAAGTCAATGGAGAGAAATCGGCTGATGCCTCTGCATCTCGCTCAGTTCAGCACCGGCATCACTAAAGTCTGGCAGGGCGCGCACTAGGCCACTCAAAGATGAATACTCGACAGAAAACTAACACGGTACCATTCTCTGTCGTTGACTAACGTATGATAAGCCAAGAACTCAACATCATCACAATGGTCTGTAACGATATGGCTCTACTCATGAAGCTGGAGAATAATCCTTATAGCTTAACTCTAAATGAGCTTAAGGTGTTGCGGAGCCATGATCGGCTGAATGTCAAGCTTGACGCATTGAAGCGCGATGTTTTGGCTCAGAAAGCACTGAGTAATAGTTTGAAGTATCGCGTGTGACTTCAAGCAACGCCCATTTAGCAGCAGCAATATTAGCCTGAACTCTAGCCCTTTGTGGGGAAGATGTACAAAGCACTTGGACTATTCGATGATAGGAATAATGCTGGCGTAAATCAGAAGGGACACGGTGGGAGAAGTAGAAACAGCCGTCCAGGACGAAGGTATTTGGGATGGATTTGGTCAGCATTTTGGTCAGTACTCACATGCGGTATTAAAAGCGCCGGGCTAAAAGACTGAGTATTAACTGATGCTTACTTAGGGTATGCCACTGCTAGTAAGGCAGTTTGTGGCAGAGAGACCGGAATTCTTAAGTAAATTTTATAAACTATTGTTATTTAATAATTATTTATGCTGACTGGCTAGGGTCCAATCTAGGGTCGCTAAGCTCCATTTTGCTCACTCAAGCCCAGCGCATTATTTATCCAAGACAAGCTGTGAGCATTTGTGCTGTTTGCGTCTAGTTTCTGCTTCTCTTGCCTTTGATAGCCACTCATTGCCTTCAGGATCTTCTCGGTACATAGCAGCGGCAATGCTTTCTAAAGCACGATACGATTTACATTTTGTTGAATTATCACGCTCAACCTGTTGGGCTTCAAAATACTTGGGTGCGATAACATAAATCAAACCTCCCAACACAGTCATTAAGAGTATTGAACATATTATAATTATGATTTTCATGTAATTTTTAGTTGGTCTTAACAATGAATGGCCCCAATTTATGCCTCGCTACAGGTTAACTGAGTATTTCCAATGTGCCCAGCGCCCCAAGCCTAATACCCTAGCTTACTCGGGATAACACCTTTGACACCGCCTTTAGGGTTAACGGCATGATCGTGGGTGGTTATGCCAATGTTGGTATGACAAATCTCATCATCTAGCCAATTAAGCCGAGCAAAAGGGTCGGTCGTTATCCTTGGGTATTGCTATGCTTAGTAGTTGTTGACCGATCTGGTATCAGTAATATACCAAAGGCTAATAACAAATGCGGTGCTTAATATGTTCTCCAACTCAAACAATGATGACCTTAATTCCCCAGAGAGTTTCTCCGAAAACCGCAAGCCTCGCCGTTCACTTTTACATGATGGCATAGTGATCAAAGGTGATTGGCACAGTGATGGAATAGTTGAGTTTGGTGGGGAAATCACGGGTGATTTGACAGTAGACGTTTTGGTCGTGATCGGCACTGGTAAGGTTAACGGCAACGTACGAGCAAGGTCGGTTACTGTGGAAGGACATTTGAACGGCACTATAGCTGCTGTAGATGTAGCCTTAGCTTCGACAGCCGTTTTTACAGGTGAAATTGTTGCGGAAAGAATCCGAATAGACTTTGGCGCAAATGTAGAAGGCCGTTTGAAAGCAACTGCTAAAGATACAGCCTAATACCCTTGCATACTCGGGATAACACCTCTGGAAGTTGTCAGGCATCACGAGACTTGCTGGTGTACTTCGATGATGTTTTCCTCGGGATCATGGAAGAACACTTGATTCCATTCTTTTGCAAATGCAGTACCGTAGTCCGAATATGGAATACCTTTTGTGTCCAATATTTCCATTAAGGCTGCTATGTCGTCAGTCCTAAATGCGATATGCCCTCGCTCTACAGGGTTAATAGCCTGAACATGTTTGAAGCCGACATCTAGGTTTTTTCAGCTAAGTGCATCTGCATCTTCCCATCCGTTGCAAACCTAATCTTACCGCTGTAGCCGGTGTCTTCGGTTTCCTTAGGTCTTGGAAAAGCACTGATTGGAATATCAGAGAGACCAAGGGTGTCCGTATAGAAGTGGTACAGACGATCAACGTCCTCAGTAACGAAGTTTATATGGTGGAATTCTAGTTTCATTTTAGCCTGCCAATCCTAATCCAGCTTCGCCTCTTCTAAATATCCCCTTGCTGGTAAACTCCATCACGACAATGCCTTTGTGGTTACTTACGGAGACCTTATTAGTCACTACGCCTATGTTTGGACGGCTCTTTGAAGGAACTGTATCCAAAACCTCCATTTCTACAGACAGCACATCTCCGGGGTAGACTGGACGAAGCCACCTAAGACTATCAATTCCCGGTGAACCAAGAGACCTACCATGTAAATCCATATTTTCGACCATCATTGACATCGTCATGGCACAGGTATGCCACCCACTAGCACATAGCCCACCAAACAGAGATTCTTTGGCTGCCTCATGGTCTAGATGAAAGAACTGAGCATCGTACTTGCTTGCAAACTCTATAATTTCCTCTTCGGTGACTTCATATGCACCAAAGTTTTGTTTCTGTCCAATATTAAAGGACTCAAATTGGATATATTTTAGCTCGTTTGCAGCATCTGCCATTCTGTATTTCCTAATCTCTATTTGTCCTAGTAATAGGAGAGGGATAAAAGCTCTTAGCCTCCGCATACCAGTGTAATAAGCTCAACCCGTTAAAAACCGTACTGTATATAGGCTTCGCCCAAGTTACCTCTAGTGTAGCTTTAGCGTTGTGACCACCACCACAACCACTGCTATTAGTAGCTAGTGCTACTCCAGTGTTACTGCACTTCGTCGTTGCCAACTAAACCGTTACTCCAGTGTTAATTCAGGTAAGTACCTTCTAGGTCGTTATCCGATGGAAGTAGATCTCTAGAGCTACCATTGGCCACCGTGACACTAAGTGGAACTAATACCTCTAGACCGCTTAGCTGTTGGCAATAGTCATGTATTACTTGTCTGAATACTTTGGCTGTAACTTTAGCATCTCTTACTTTGACCATAAGGCTATCGTGTACTGGGTAGGCTATCAGGGGTTTAGCTCTTTGGTCTATCCGTGGGGTTTAATTTCCACTGGTGGGGGAGGAGGTATGTATTGGCTTAAGTAGATACTGCGTTAAACAATTTTAGATTTGGTCGTTAGTATAAATAAGACGTTTCATATTTTCCCCAGAAGCAAACTAGCCCTGCCAAAATTACGGCAGGGTTTGTCTGTATGCTGCCCTTGGGTCGAACCCATGGCTACTTAAACTGGAAGCTGACTAAAGGCCACTGATTGGTAGCCAGCGTTAGCAGTTCTTGCTTGATCTGCTGTGTCAAAATCAGCTTTAATTTGTGCTACCGTTTCTGCTGCAAAAGTGCTGCGAGTATAGCCCCAGTCCTGCAACTGGTGATCTGTAAGGTAAGCTGCTGTACGGTTTGCTGCACTAGCTGCTTGGGCCAATACCATCGCTCTGTAAATTTTCTTAAGCATTTTGATCTCCTTGATTTCAACGCCTCTTCTACACAAGCTAAAAAATTACTGCATCAGACAATTCGGTATTCCCGTTATGCAATCACCACAGGGCTACTCAACAGTGTGATTTTCGTACCCACCTCCACGACTACATCCACCCATCCCATTGAATAATAATAGTTAACAAGCCCAATGCTATCATTGCCGTTCTGTCGTGATGATAGTGCCTGTGGTGTGACCTACTGGGTTGCGAAGCATTATCAGGGGTTTAGCTCTTTGGCCTGTCCGTGGGGTTTAATTTCCACTGGTGGACAGTTAATTTAGTTACTTCTTGATCTGTACTGTTATCCTTCTCGCCTCTTGCACGGGTTTATCTTAAGATAGCCCCAGAAAATTGAACGAATGTTTGGAGTTACTTTATGGAATTTGGTTTTGGTTTTGCACGAGCTTTTTGGACTGAACATTGGGCGGTTGGAGCCGCGCTTTTATTCACATGGCTTTTAATCTACGGGCAAGAGAAGAAAGGCCAAACTTTAGCCATTAAGATTGAAGAGCTAGAGAGCACGGTCAACGAGTTGTCCAACAAACTAGATGAATTGAAGCTATAATTGTCGGCGCGTTTTCCACTGGTGGAGTATATTTCCATGGTAGGAGTGATTTTGAACAACCTTGAGTTGCTGTTTTATTAACTCTATTGCTCACTGCAACTCAGCAGGAACTATTACATGAGAAACCACATCATCATCTGGATTTTATTTTATGCCTGTACGCTTGTAGCAGCCGGTGGTGCTCTATGGTTTGTCGGAGATCTCAACGCTAACAAGTGGGTTGCACCAAGTATTGCACCGCCTGCGTGGCTGTTTGGCCCAGTCTGGACCACCCTCTACCTACTGATTGCTACCAGTGGATATAGGATCAGCTACCTCAAGAGCAGTGACCTAAAGAGTATAGCACTTGGGTTATGGGCTTTGCAGATGTGTCTAAACACCCTTTGGACGCCAGTGTTCTTTGGAGCCTTTGACCTAAAGGGCGCTTTTGCAATTATAGTGATGCTATGGCTGACTATTACCGCATATATCGTAGTGAGCTTTAGGATTGATAAGGTATCAAGCTATCTGCTTATGCCCTACTGGGCGTGGGTTAGCTTCGCCACTGCGTTAAACTTCGCCTACATTTTGGCAAACCCATCAGCTTAATGCCTCTCTATGACACTGTATATTGTTTCCATCGTGGGGCTACATTCTTAGGTAACTGATCTAATTCTGTCGTAGATGCGTAAAATAACTATGAGAGACTCGTACATATCTATCTTACGGAGGGCTGCTTTGGCCTTTGGACTTTTAACAGCATCTGCTGTGGCTTCTAGTGAGATTGAGTATTACACGTTTTTGTCGATCTATGGTGGTACTATCGACACCAAACAGTGGCAGGGAAAGCCATACCTTGTGGTTAATACAGCGTCGCAATGTGCTTTTACCAAACAGTATGCCAGTCTGCAAAAGTTATACGACAAGTATCGTGATGCAGGTTTTGGGATGGTTGCAGTCCCATCTGATGACTTCAATCAAGAGTTTGATAGCGATGCAGAGGTGAAGAGCTTTTGCGAATTGAATTACGACATTGATATGCCCATGAGCGAGACCCTATCAGTTAGAGGTCAAGATGCGCATCCGTTCTTCAAGGCCGTTAAGGCTGAAAGTGGATTTGCTCCTAAGTGGAACTTTAACAAGATACTCATTGGTGGTGATGGTCAGGTAATAGACACATGGGGTTCTTTAACGAGGCCACTTGCGGCTAAGCTAACGAAGGCCATTGAAGACGAGCTTTCAAAGTCTCAATAGATCTGGCTCAAGTGCGCCACCCGTCTGAGACACTTAACCACCCTCTTTAGTCAGTAATCAGTCCCAGTAGCTTGCCCCAATACTGAGACAGTGGTAGTCTCATTAGGTACAAAGAATCATATGAGTTCAAAGGAGACCAAGATGCTAATTGGATATGCCAGAACGAGTACCACAGACCAGCAAGCAGGGTTTGATGCACAGTTAGTCGAGTTGGAGATTTACGGCTGTGAGCGTATTTTCAAAGAGCAGGTGTCAGCGGTAGCTTCACGAGGTGAACTCGACACAGCGACTGATATGCTACGTGACGGAGACAAGCTGGTCGTTACCAAACTGGATCGTCTGGCTCGTAATGTAATGCACATGGGTGAGCTACTACAGCAGATTGAAGCCAAGGGAGCTGGGCTGGTTATCCTGTCGCTCGGCAGTGAGACTGTTGATACTATGACAGCCACAGGCAAGCTGATCCTTAACATGATGGTATCTGTCGCTCAGTTTGAGCGTGAGATGATGAAGGAACGTCAGGTTGAAGGCATTAAGCGTGCGCAAGCTGAGGGCAAGTACAAAGGCCGTGTTCCCACAGCGATGCGACAGGCAGATAAGGTTAAAGCGTTAGTTGAAGCTGGTGTGCAGCGTGTGCAGGTTCAGGAGCAGCTTGGGATAAGCAAGGCGTCTTACTATAGATGCTTGAGTGGTTAAGGGGATTGGAGGTCCGAGCTTGCTAGTTACGAGCCTGAACCAACGCCTTCTTGATCAAAGCATTTTTCAGTAAGTATTCAAGTTTGTCGTTAAATTGATCATTGTTCTTCAAGGACATGAGTTCGTCTTGAGACAAACTGTAAGGATTATCATCCAGCTTCATGCGCAAAGTCATGTCGTTCCAGACTGATGTGATTGTGTGGCGTTCTTGATCTGTCATACTTACATTAACGGCAGGATAAGGTGCAGTGTTAGCAGGTAGCTGGGGTTATCAACCAATGACTGCGGTATGTCCCCTGAAGCACCAGCCAAGGCTCTGGCTAGGTTCCTGACTGAACGTGGAGTACAGACGCCTTCAGGCCGTTCCACCTTTTGGCAAGCTACAACCGTTCAGCGTATGAAAGCACGCTGGGGTGCTCAAACGGTGTAGGCCACACGAGTTGATAAGCTGCGTTACCCTGCCTG
>Ga0206130_10000398_pt1 | contig 74465 bp, 66 predicted proteins | sample Helgoland_Spring_9_FD_148637 | JGI IMG/M metagenome (GOLD analysis project Ga0206130, IMG submission 148637) | Pelagic subsurface seawater microbial communities from Kabeltonne, Helgoland, North Sea - Helgoland_Spring_Bloom_20160512_1 | ecosystem: Environmental > Aquatic > Marine > Epipelagic ... | reverse complement strand
TTTTATTATAAACTGTGAAACGCGTTGCTGATCTCGGAAACGCGGAAATAACTTGCGCCAAACTTCCTCTATAAAATACTTTTGGGCCATTTATATAAACTTCTTTTTTAACAGAGTTGAAAATGCTTTGATTGTTATATTTTGGGAGTTGTTTGGTGGTCTTCAGGAATTCTGTCGGCCAGGTTAGGAGTTGTGACAAAATTCCTGTAATACCACCTGCTACGATATCTTTGCTCATTGTTAATTTATCACAATATTATGTTTATTACAAATAAAAAAACTTAAATCCATGTAAACATAGTTTAACAATGAATATTCTTATTTATGGAGGAAAAGGATGGATTGGATCGCAATTCGTAGAAATATTGAAATCTAACAAAAAAACATTTCATTTGGGAAGTTGTCGTGTTGATAATATTGACGCGTTAAAACAAGAAATAGATTTGGTTAAGCCTACACATATTGTTTCTTTTATTGGGAGGACTCACGGTATAATTGATGGAAAAGAATACCCAACAATAGATTATTTAGAACAAGAAACCAAACTTCAAGAAAATATAAGAGACAATCTTTTTTCCCCAATCTCTCTTGGAATCATTTGTAAAGAGAGAAATATCCATCTAACATATTTGGGTACGGGATGTATTTTCACTTACGATGAAGAACATTTGTTTGGAGAAGAAAAAAATGGTTTTAATGAAAAAAGTTTACCTAATTTCTTCGGTTCTGCCTATTCAACGGCAAAAGGATTTACAGAACGTTTATTAAACCTAATTAATGGACCTATTTTAAATCTTCGTATCCGAATGCCCATTGTAGGAGAAGACAATCCACGCAATTTCATTACCAAGATCACACGATATCAAAAGATTTGTTCTGTACCAAACTCGATGACAGTTCTACCCGAACTTTTACCATTCGTTTTTGATATGATGGAAAACAAAACAATCGGAACCATGAACCTGACCAATCCTGGATTGATTACACACAACGAAATCTTGGAAATGTATAAAGAAATGGTGGACAAAGATTTTACTTGGGAAAATTTTACTCTTGAAGAACAGTCTAAAATTTTAGATTCAGATAGATCTAATAATTTCTTAGACACATCGCGTTTAGAGTCGCTTTACACCGTTAAAAATATAAAAGAAAGTATTAAAGAGCTTTTTTATAATTATAAGCGAGATAAGACGTTTAAAAAGCAACATTCGGATTTTACCAATGATAAAGAAACAATTTTGTTAGTGACAGGTGGTTCAGGATTTATTGGGTCTAACTTTATAAATTTGATTATGGAGAGATTTAATAAAATCCAGATTATAAATTTTGACGCTTTGTATTACTGTGCTAATATTGAAAATGTCGCTTTAAAATGGAGAAATTCAAAGAGATATATTTTTATTAAAGGCAATTTATGCTCTATGGATTTAGTAAGACATGTTTTGGAAACACACAAACCAACGCACGTCATTCACTTTGCCGCTCAATCCCATGTTCAAAATTCGTTTTCAGATGCTCTTCAGTATACCCAAGATAATATAGTAGGAACCCATACTCTTTTAGAAGCGTGTCGCCTTTACAACAAAATTAAAAAATTTATTCATGTTTCAACTGATGAAGTGTATGGTGAGTCAATGCTTACAGTGGATGAAAAACATAAGACAGAGCACAGCATTTTGTGCCCGACGAACCCTTACGCAGCTACAAAAGCAGGTGCTGAATTAATAGCACAGTCTTATAATCATTCCTTTAATATGCCTATTATTATCACCAGAGGGAACAATGTATACGGACCGAATCAATACCCGGAAAAGGTTATACCGCGCTTTATTGAACAATTGAACCAGGATAAAAAGGTCACGATACAAGGCGACGGGTCTTGTGTTAGGGCCTTCTTACACTCTCATGATACAGCGACGGCATTTGAATGTATTTTAAAAAAGGGAAAAGTCGGAGAGATTTATAACATTGGATGTGATGAGAATATGGAGTACTCCATATTAGTAGTCGCAAAAATGCTAATAAAAAAAATAAAAAAAACGGAGAATTACAATGAATGGATAGAGCATATAGAGGATAGACCGTTTAATGATATGAGGTATTATATTAGCAATCAAAAATTAAAAGACTTGGGGTGGGATATTAAGGTGAAATTTGAAGATGGAATTGGTCAATTGTTGAAAATGTATTAAATAAAAAATTTTAATTCATTAGGATATAAAGATATTGACCAATTCAAATGTCCTAAATAATGATCCGTGTGTACCAATTCTAAAATAGCGTGTGTCTAATTGTTTATCAATATCTTCTAAAACTTTCGTTTCCATTTATAACTATAAAATTATCTGTCTTTTCTATTATCTCTATGCCATATATTCCCATTACCATAATCTATATATGTAAAAAATAATTTTCCTTTACCAAGTATTTTCCATTCTAAAAAACCATTATTGAATGTACCAATATCATTGTTCCAATAAGGACTGGAAACCGAAAAATCAGTTTTATTTTGCCTTTTTATTATTATTGGTTTAGTATAATCTTCTTGATAATAGTAAGTTCCAATTACAGTTGTTTCATGTATATAGTCATCATCGAATGAATTCTGTCCTTTAAATACATATCCATTATTTAATAATAATGTTTTCATTTCAGTTCTTTTTGGTTCAATAAAATTATGCTCTAAATTGATATACAAAAATGTATATTTGGAAAAATCAACTGATTTTAATATTTCTAATTCAGATCCCTCAGTATCTAATGAAAAATAATGAATTATTTTTGGTGCATTATAATTATCTAGTAAACTTTGTAATGTAATTGTTTTTATAATAATTGAATTACATTTTTTAACATCTTCAAATCTATCTATACAATGTGTTAATCCTGATAACATATCGGACACAGAAAATTCTAAAGATAGATCTGATTTACTAAATACAGCACTGTTATCACAAATTACATTCCTACATTTAGTTAATTTTTTAAAAGAGCTTGGTAATGGTTCTGAACATATTCCTTTCCAATTATAAGTTTTTTCTAATAAAAATGTATTGGAAAATGATTTGCCATCATGTGCGCCTATATCTATAAAATACATATCTGTTTTATTATTGAAAAAAGAAATTACATTAATATCTTGATTTATTTGCGAAAAAGATTCCATTTGATATATATATATATATATATATATATAATAATATAATGAAATTAATTCTTTTTGATGTAGATGGAACTTTAACTGAACCACGAAAAGTGGTTCAAAAGGAAATGATTGATTGTTTGGTTAAGTTAAAACAACGACCGGATATAGATATAGGATTTGTGGGTGGTTCTGATTTAGAAAAACAAATAGAACAACTAAAAGAAGAAAATTTCCATTTATTTGATTGGAGATTTTCTGAAAATGGATTAATGGCATACAAAAATGAAACATGTATTTTCAAAGGTAGTTTTGTGGATGAACTGGGAGAGAAACATTTCAAGAAATTAGTTAGTATTTGTTTAAGTGTAATGTCAAATACAGATTGTCCAGTAAAAAGAGGTACGTTTATAGAATATCGGACAGGTATGATAAATATTTGTCCTGTTGGGAGACAATGTACACAGAAAGAACGTGATGAATTCTATGAGTACGATATAAAAAATAAGACCAGAGAAAAAATGATTAGTATTATTAAAAATCAATGGGAAGATTATATTTCACAAGAAACATGTGAAATTACACCTATTAAATTTTCAATTGGAGGTCAAATTAGCGCTGATGTTTTCCCTGAGGGATGGGACAAAACATTTTGTTTGAAATTTGTGGAAAAATTATATGACGAAATTCATTTTTTTGGAGATAAAACCATGAAGGGTGGAAACGATTATGAAATTTACAACGACAATAGAGTAATGGGACACCATGTATCAAAGTATCAAGATACTATTGATATTTTAACTAAAATGTTCTAAAAAATGTTGGTAAAATTAAAACCAAACCATAAATGAGTATTCATATGATTTTAGGCTAAATAATATAATATATATATATATAATGTGCGGAATCATAGCAGGGATCTCCCCACAAGTTGTAGATATACTTTTATTGGGATTGAAACAATTACAAAATCGTGGTTACGATTCAGCAGGAATCACGACCATTATTAGTAATAATTTTCAAACAACAAAATACGCGTCCAGAGTGAAATCATCAATTGAGTTATTGGATCAAGAGAAAGAACAACACCAGTCTTCTTCAATTGGCATTGCCCATACTAGGTGGGCAACACACGGTCCAAAAACAGATATCAATAGTCATCCACATACCAGTTATTTAGGCAATTTCGTGTTAGTACACAACGGTATTATTGAGAATTATTTAGAACTCAAAAAAGAGTTAATAAAAAACGATATTCGGTGTGTTTCTGAAACAGACACAGAAGTTATTGTGAACACAATTGAATTAAACTATTTAATAAAAAAAGATGTTGAAAAAGCAATTGAAAAAACGTTGTCACAATTGGAAGGTACATGGGGTTTGGCTATTTTATCTAAGTTTGATTTGGATACTTTATATTGTACCAGAAAAGGTAGCCCTCTTTTAGTGAGTGTAAATAATAATATCGGTTTAGTCGCATCGGAACAGTCAGCTTTTTGTAACAAAACTAATAATTATATAGTATTGAACAATCATGATATTTGTAAATTGAAAATGGTAAATGGACAAGTTGAAATGACGACTCGTGAAATATATGCGGAATTACAAATTAAAAATAAAAATTTAGAATTAACACCATTTCCATATAAACATTGGACGGAAAAAGAGATTTACGAACAAGTCGATTCATCGCTGCGCTCCATTAGCTTGGGTGGACGCCTTTTGTCCAATAACAAAGTGAAATTGGGAGGATTGGAACAGCAAAAAACGGCGCTGTTGGAAGTGGAAAATTTAATTTTATTAGGTTGTGGGACTTCGTATTTTGCTGGAATGTGTGGTAAAAAATACTTGAAGGATTTGTGTAAATTTAATTCAGTACAAGTAATTGATGGCGCCGAGTTTGAGTTAAATGATATACCTAAAAACGGAAAAACCGCTTTGGTTTTAATGTCTCAATCAGGAGAAACTAAAGATCTTCATCGATGTTTAGAAATGTGTAAAGATTTAGATTTAATAACAATTGGCGTCGTGAACGTGGTTGATTCGTTAATTGCCAGAGAAGTAGATTGCGGTTGTTACTTAAATGCTGGGCGCGAAGTAGGTGTAGCGTCTACCAAGTCTTTCACATCACAAGTTATAATTTTGTCGATGATGGCAATTTGGTTCGCCCAAGTGAACGACATCAATTTACAGAAGCGAAAAAAACATATTCGTGATTTAAGAAAACTACATCTGGATATTGAAAAAACTTTGGAAAAAAATGATATTGATAGTTTTTTAGATATTTTTAAAACGCAAAACAACTGCTTTATTTTAGGAAAAGACAAAGCTGAAGCGATTGCCCAGGAGGCGGCTCTGAAAATTAAGGAAATCTCTTATATCCATGCGGAAGGATATAGTTCCAGCAGTTTAAAACATGGTCCATTCGCTCTCTTGGAGAAAGATTTCCCGGTAATTTTGGTCGCGCCAGAAAATAAGTATTTTGCCAAAAATATGAACGCGTACGAGGAAATTAAAAGCCGCTACGCAAAAATCATCTTGGTTACCGATAAACAAGACTTGGATTTACCCAATACAATTTTGGTCGTGAAAAACGATTGCTATGGTGATTTATTGTGTATTGTACCATTACAATTATTAGCTCTGAAATTATCTCTTTACAAGAAATGTAATGCTGATATGCCAAGAAATTTAGCAAAAGTTGTTACGGTTGAGTGATGAATTTTTATAAAATCCATATTTTTGAAGAAAAATATGAATTTGACAATATGGTTTAATTATAATTTAAATATAATTCATAATATAAATTTATATGGAAAATCTAAAAATAATAATTATGTGTGGTGGAAATGGGACTCGTCTATGGCCTCTTTCACGAAAGTTATTGCCAAAACAGTTTCTGAAACTAACCGATGAATTAACAATGTTTCAAGTTTCTTGTAAAACCGCTTTGGCTTTAAATCCAAAGCAACTTATAATTATATGCAACGAAAAACATCATTTTATTATCCAAGACCAACTCTCCGAATTGTCCATAGACAACTACTTAATTATAAGCGAACCTTGTGGTAAAGATACATGCGCAGCAATCGCGACGGCTGTATTATATACCGAACCAACCGATGATTTATTAGTGATGACGGCAGACCATGTATGGGATGAAACAACTTTTGTCGAATGTGTTAAAAAAGGATTTTTAAATATTGACGAATCATCTATAGGATTTTTGGGAATAAAACCATGCTATCCAGAAACAGGTTATGGATATATTGAAACCGGTCAATCTGAAAATAATCCTGATTTAAAAACCGTTTTAAAGTTTAAGGAAAAACCAGACAAAGAGGTAGCGGAGGAATATGTCGCGAATGGAAATTTTTATTGGAATTCGGGCGTTTTTTTATTTAATAACTTGACGATGTTAAAAGAATTAAAAACATATCAATCAGAGATTTTAAAAAATATAGCCGAAACAAAAAAACATTCCGAAATTAAAAATAAAATTATCAAATTAAATAATCAATATTGGAAAAATATAACATCGATTTCAATCGATTACGCCATAATGGAAAACCATAAAAATGGTGTTTTAATCCCATATACAGGTTATTGGTGCGATATTGGAAGCTTTAAGGCTCTTTTTAACCATTTAGAAAAAGATGAAAACAACTGTGTTTTGGGAAAAGACACGATCAACATTGACAGCAATGATTGTTTGGTCATGACTGAAAACAGATTGGTCGGATTAATTGGTTGTAACAATTTAGTCGTTATTGATACAAGAGACGCTCTTCTGGTTTGTAATAAAGACAAAACACAAGATGTAAAAAAAATGGTATCCATATTGAAAAAAAATAATAGTCATTTGCCAGAATACCATACCAAAGTGTATCGCCCATGGGGCTGGTATATCAATGTTGAGGGAACCGATACTGGGGGATTTAAAGTGAAAAGAATTGGAGTTTATCCAGGGAAAAGATTATCATTACAAAGTCATTATAAAAGAAGCGAACACTGGGTCATTGTGAAAGGTAAAGCAAAGGTTCAGGTTGGGAAAGATTTTCATGTATTAAATCCAAATCAACATATTTACATTCCCAAAGAAACCCTTCACAGAATGGAGAATATTGGAGATGAAGTGGTTGAGTTTGTGGAAACACAAATAGGAGAGTATTTAGGCGAAGAAGATATTGTAAGATATGAAGATGATTTTGGCAGAGTTTGAATGATTTGTAATTTTATATATATATAACAAATAATCATAAATAACAAAATTAATAAATATATTATTAATTTTTTTAATGAAAGATAATATTTTAATTATTTTAATGATGGAGAAATTCAAGAAATAAAAAAATATATAAATTGTATTTTAAATAATAATAATGATTTTTTCAAATGGAAAAATATTTTTAAGAATTGGTTACACCTTTTGGAAATTTAAAACACCGATTATAAGTTTAAATATTATATATTATTTGTTATTATATTATATAATGTCTATACCAAAAATTATTCATCATATATGGATGGGAAAAAATGAGATACCTGGTTTAAATTTATATTATGCAAATTCAATTAAAGAAACAAATCCAGATTTTGAATATATATTGTGGAAAGATGATGATGTAGATAAACTTATGAAAAATGATTTTCAAGAATATTATGATAAGTTTAATGAATTACCAAGAATGATTATGAAGATAGATATGGTTAGATATTTTTTAATGTATAAATATGGTGGATTATACACAGATATGGATTATCTAATGTTTAAACAATTTGATTTATTAAATGAAAAAGTTGTAATACCTTGTAATAGAGAAGACAAAAGCGGAAACCCTATTTGTTTAGGAAATTGTATTTTTGCCTCTCAACCCAACCATCCATATTGGAAGTCTTTAATGGATACGTTATTTACAATTGACCGAACAAAATTAGATTATAATATAGACAAAAATATAGATGGAAATGTATTAGGAACAGGACCTATGTTTGTTTTTGATATGTGGAAAAAATATTCTAAAATAAACGATGATATTTGTGTTAGCAAAAGAAAATTGTTTCATCCACCTACAAAAAATAATCAACAATATATAGAAGAATTAAAAAAAAGCGGGTGTTACGGAATGCATGTTTGTACAGGATTATGGCGAGATAATAAGATATAATAGTATATAGAAATGCAACCACACAAAAGCGAAGACTATAAAATGTTGGAGTCATGTACAACTTTTTGGAATAAAGGAAATAGATGGAATAACAAAAAGTATGTATAATGAATTTTGGTGTAATATTCTAGAGTCAGAAGTCCAAAAAATAAACATTTAGTAGAGGTGATGCTATTTTTAGTCAAATTATTATCATATTGGTGCTTATAATAAATATATACAACAACATAAATTCATATTATAAAACTATTCACTTGTAATAGATATTTTATATGAGTTCTATAAAAACATAACTTGACAAATAGAAAATATATATAATAGATTTAATAGTTTATTTTTGGATGGACAATTTAGGAAAATTATAAAATGGTTTTTTGGAAATTATGAAGGTTATGGAAAGTAATATTTTATAGTAAGTAAATTAGAATTATATTTATATATTATAATATGATATAAGTTTTTGGTGCAAGTGTAGAACACCAAAATACTTGTTATGTACCTGAATTTAAAAAATTAGTAGAAAATATATTGCAATATATAAAGATGACGTTGGTATAGTTTGAATATGTATTTTTTTGTATAAAATATTTTATAATGTTATTTTATAATGAATATTTCTTGTTTTGGAGCATCTGTTACTCAACAAAAAAATGGATATGTAGATTTTTTAAGTAACAAATTTAATACACCAATAAACAAACATGGGTATGGTGGTAATCACTTATTCCCATGTGGCGTATCAAAGATTGTCGAGGTATTGGAACAAAATCCAAATGTTTGTTTTATTGATTGGTTTTCTACAGGACTCATGCATCCGAATGATTACTCTAAAATAATTAAAGCCTTGGATACTTTTAAATACATGTTTTCACACAATAATTGTAAGTTAATTTTTTTATTTTTTCCAGCTCAGCGGCACGAAAACAGAATTAATTTTTATATATTTTTAAAAAAATATTTAATTGAAAATAATTTACACTTCATTGACCTCAACAATTATTTAACTTATAGCAAACAATTAATTAGTGATACCGTTCACACAACAGAATACGGCGCGGAAAAATACAGTGAAATAATATATACTGAATTTAATAAAATCAAGGACAAAATAAAAATACCAACAAACATAGTTAAAAATAAATATTGCGACATTAAAAAAATAAACATAAATAAAATCTTTTTTAAAAATATTAAGTTGAAAGGTAAATGTGAAATCTTATGTTGTGAAGTATTTGTTGGACCCAATTCTGGATATATTGGGATAGGAAACGATGAAAAGAGACTAACATGGGACTCATATTGTCATTATAAAAGAAAAAGTATGAAAATGGCAAATATATTGATAGATGGCGACTGTACCTTTGAAATATTACAGGATGAAGTGGACCGCTCAACATGTAGAAGATCTAAAAATGATTTCAACAAATTTGAATTAGATATTAAGATAATATACTATATTGGTGAATATTTGGAATTTATTGATGGAAATTAAAACTATCAAATTCGCTTAAAGATTTAAAAATATTTTTATTTGCTATATTAAATGAAAATATTAGTTACAGGTGGGTTATAGAAGAATATGAAAAACGTCTCTATTATATTGTCAGTAGGAGAGAAAGATGAAATGAGTATTTCCAATATAACAACCGAATTTAATTACAAGCATATGATGGAATTTGACGCTTTATACCGACGAACAGTTTAAAAACAGCTGACAATGACAAGTTAATGAAATTTGTGTAGAAATTTCAAATTCACAACTATGGAGGATTGAATGAAACAATCTGTAGAATGGTTTATTGAAAACTTTGACAAATATAGAAAATAAATTTTTAAGATTTATAAAATATTTATCAGTTGTATCTTCAATAAAATCTCTTATTTCTATGTTTTTTTCTTAATTTATATGGATACCATTCTAAATCTACTTATCAACCATTATAAATAATTTATCATATTTTAAACTAATTAACTAAATTTATAATATATATATATATATATATAAATATGAATAAATATTTTTTATTTTTTCCACAATTGGGATTAAACGATAATCTTGTACAATTACTTATTATAATAAGATATTGTAAAGCATATAACAGAATATTATTATTAACAGACGGAGCTGAGTACTTTCACACAAGTTGTAATTTTTATGATTTATTTGAAATTAGTCATCCTAATATAATTTATGATAAATGTGAGATTAGAAAAATAATTTTGGAAAATAATTTTAGCGTATATCCAAATAATTTAAACTGTAAAATAATAGATATATTAGATCTAAAAATAAAATTTAAATACCAGGGTGGGGGTAAACCATTTTTAATCAATGGCACTGAAGCATATTTGCCAAAAAAAAATATTAATGAAGATATTATTATTTATTCTTCCTGTGGTGGTGGAAGAGGTTTTTCTTTTTTTAAAGAGTTAGCGTTAAAGAATAATATAAAAAATATATGTAAAGAAAAAATGGCATTATTGCCAGATAATTATTTATGTATTCAAGTACGGTGTACCGATCTAAAATGCGATTATAAAAAATTATATGAAGATAATAAAAAAATTATTAATTCTTATAATTGTATATATATTGCTACAGATAATAAATTAGTAATTGATTATTTCAAATCTCAAAAATTAAATGTATTTAATTTTAGTACATTCACTGGAAAAACACATGCTCATTGGTGTTGCAATTCAACTGATATATTTACAATTTATTGCGATGCTTTGGTTGATATTTTTATTGCGACAAATAGCAATATCATATTATCAAATTCAAAAGGTGGATTTGTAAATTTACTAAGAGAATGTTTTGACAATAAAGAATTTGTTTTAAATAAATTAAAATAATGTATTTGCACGTTTCATATATATTATTGTTTAAATCTGAATAATAAATCACAAAAAATACCATATTTATTATGAGTTTCTTTTTTTCGAAGATTATTAAAAATATTTAAATTTAGATTTAAATATTTTGAAAAATTATACACAGTCCTGTTCTACCATTTCTTTAACCCAGCCGTCAAAGCTGTATTGTGGCTCCCATCCCAATTCTGTCCTGGCCTTTATGCTATCACCTAATAATTCTTCCACTCGGTGGGTGATTAATGCTATTTTTCATTTTTGACTTTTATATATATATATACCTTTGGACATTTAAGTTCGCACAAAAAAATACGAAAATATATATTCAAAGTTAGACGAAACCAAGTCTGTGTAAAGTTTGAGTTGTCTTACGTATGTGTAAGTGTTGATTAGACTGATAGCGATAACTGTCACTGATTACGAACATAGTTCGTGGGTTTTTGAGTGATTTAATTATGGATACCCACAATTTGCTCTTATACCAAGTAAGCTACCATACCACGAATGAGTCATTAGGAACTATTATAAAAACCTCTCATCATAATATAGATATTTTTCTTCATATTTTTGTGCGAACTTAAATGTACAGAGGTGTATATATATATATATATATATTTATATGGGAAATTTTGATTGTGTATTAACAGAAACAAAAATAGATCTAATTATTAAAGTTTACTATATGGTATTGATACCGACGAGGTAATGTCTCATAATTCATATTATGGTTGTTGGAAATGTAAGATACTTTACCAAGTGATTTAAATGAAGTATTTACATGGCATAATTTTTATAAAGGGACAATGTTGAATTATTTAAAAGAAGATGAATGTGTAGGTGGATGTTTTAGTTTTGAGACAAGGTATACATTTTGTTATACAGATGTATACATGAATTTTATGGTTAAAACCCGAATTAAAAAATTTATCTAACAGATCAATCCACAAACCACCACTTCTATATTATTTGGATAAACATAATTTTCCACATTGTAAGACATAAATTGAGATTTGATATATACAATTGATATAGATATATATATATATTCAACTGAAAATTTTATATTGAAAAATAATTTATTATATGCCACATAATATATTAATGCAATATAATGTTAGTCAATTAAACATATTTTAAGAATAATAATGTAACTTTCTGAACAAAAACAGTATGAAAATACTATTAGAGAACTTTTTGCTATAGTGACTATTCTATTCTTTTTTTAGGGTTATAAAATCAGATATATTTTTCCAATTTTTTAATGGTGAGAATGTGCTCCAATCCATATAGTATATTTCATTTGAATTTAAAATTGCTGCACAATATGAAAAAGAACTTTTCGCTGTTATCAATATTTTAGCGGAAACAAATGAATGAAATGTTTCTGCTATACTTGTGTTTAATTTGAATGAAATATTCTTACCATTAAGTTCATTAAAATCATTTACATTTCCTTCAGATAATATAGTTATGTTATAGTTTGGATATTTTCTATTTAAAAACTTTATTATTTCATTATAATAACTATTTGGGGTATATCTATCCTTTAGGACACCGTTTGTAACATCACCCCTTCTTATATGAATAGCTATGTCTATATTTTCTATAACAGGTTTAGATGTTGAATAATAGTATTTTCTTAAAATTTCAATTACATCATTTGTAAAATATTCAGAAGGTTTATTAGAGAAAATTGCTTCGCCTGAAAAGGGTACTGTAATATCAATTTCAATATTATTTTGATTAGGGAGACTAGGAATACCAATAAAATTATTTAATGATTCTAGTTTTTCGCTAGTCATATTACCAATCTTTGCAATAGGAGTGTGGATATAATTATAATTTTTGAATTTAGAATAAGCTATACCGCTCATAATTGAATGGTATTGAGCACCAAACCCGTCAGTTTTACCTTTTATTGTATAATTTTTTTTAGTCATTATATATATATATATATATATTTATTTTTTTCGAGTGACATTTTAAATGTCCGACATGATAAAATAATATATTATATATGAGATTTGGAATTTATTGGTGGAAATTAAAATTATCAAATTCGCCAAAGATTATATAATATTTTAGTTTGCTATATTAAATGAAAATATTAGTTACGGGTGGTTCGGGACTGGTTGGTTATGGATTAAAAAAAATTATAAACAATTACAGTCATGATTTTGTTTTATTGAGTTCTAAAGATTGTGATTTAACAAATTTAAACGAAACAAAAAAAATTTTCAAATTACATAAACCTGATTATGTAATTCATTTAGCAGCTTATGTTGGCGGACTGTTTAAAAATATGAATTTCAAAGTAGATATGTACGAAAAAAATACTTTAATGAACTATAATGTCATAAAATGTTGTCATGACTTCGGTGTTAAAAAGGTAGTTAGTTGTTTGTCAACATGTATTTTTCCAGACAAAACAACCTATCCTATAAATGAAACAATGCTCCACGATGGGCCACCCCACAGTTCTAATGATGCGTACGCCTATTCCAAAAGAATGTTGGAAGTTCAGTGTAGAGCATACCAAGAACAATTTGGAGACAATTTTGTCTGCGTGGTTCCTACAAATATTTATGGAGAAAATGATAACTATAATTTAGAAGGTGGTCATGTAATTCCTGCTTTAATTCATAAATGTTATTTAGCGAAACAAAATGGTGAAAAATTTATTGTTCGTGGGACAGGCAAACCGTTAAGACAATTCATTTACGCAACTGATTTGGCAAAACTAATGATGTGGGTTATGGAAGAATACGAAGAAAAATCTCCCATTATATTGTCTGTAGGAGAGAAAGATGAAATGAGTATTTCCCATGTTGCAACGTTAATAGCAAGAGAATTTAATTACGAGCATATGATGGAATTTGATGCTTCATACTCCGATGGACAGTTTAAAAAAACTGCTGATAATGGTAAGTTAATGAAATTGTGTAGAAATTTCAAATTCACAACCATGGATGATGGAATGAAAAAATCAGTAAAATGGTTCATTGAAAACTTTGACAAATGTAGAAAATAAATTTTTAAGATTTGTAAAATATATATATATATCCTAACTGGTAGAAAAAGTTAAATAGTCCAAACTGAACCATTTAACTTTTTCCAACTTTTTATTTATTTTAGTACTTATCCACTATTTCACTTATCTCTTGATTTTCAATATAATTAATCTACAAGGTAAGGATATATTGCGAACACTTTATAAAAACCGATAATCAATTAGAATATAATAAATTCACAATAGTGAATTAACAATGGGTTATCAATGTATGAATTCATTTTTAATAATCAACTATATGGATTCATTAATAATTATTATAATTATACAAATTATAATAATAAATATAATTAATATTCTATATTGGTTAAACAATATAGACACAAAATGAATTATGTTACTTTCGTCAATTTTTGACCCTAATAATTTAAATATATATATATATATATTTAAATTATGTTTAACAGTATAAAAAGATTTCCAATTAAAATTTTAGGAACAGGTAGTTATTTTCCCAAAAAAGTTTTGACAAATCATGAAGTTAAATTAAAGAGTATTAACCCGAAGCTAATACCTGATCATAAGTGGGTTGTAAATAAATTAGGAATTCATAAAAGACATATTGTCGAAACCGAATCTTCAACTGATTTAGGATTCCATTCGGCAATTAAAGCATTAAATAGTTCTAATCTAAATATTGATGATATTGATTTGATAATAACAAACACTTCTAGTCCTGATAGAGTTTCGCCTTCGACCGCTTGTTTAATTCAAGATAGATTAAACCCAACTAAAAATATTCCTTCGTTTGACCTGGGGGCCGTATGTTCTGGATTTTTATACAGTTTAGATACAAGTTCGCAATTGTTAGATAAATATAAGAATATTCTGTTAATTTCTACTGAAACTTATTCATCTTTCACCGATTATAACCAAAAAAATAGTGTTTTTTTTGGTGATGGATCGGCATCTGTAATAATAACAAAAGGTGATTCGGGTTGGTATTCGGGAAACATTTATGCGGATGGAAAAGGGAAAGATCATTTTACAGTTCATCATGGAAAAAATTTTACAATGAACGGACCTGAAGTTTATAAAACGGGAACAAAGGTTTTACCCGAAGCAATAAATAATATATTAAATGATTTAAATATGGATATAGATGAAATTGATTATTTTATTCCTCATCAACCAAGTATTAGAATTTTAGAAAAAACAGCAGAAATTATAAAACTTGATAAAAATAAAATACAAAAAAATATGGATAGCAAAGCAAATACTGCTGGGGCATCTATTCCTACAGTTTTAGATAAATTATTTAGCGAAAAAAATGTAACCAATAATTCTAAAATTTTATTTGCGTGTGTTGGTTCTGGATGGACTTGGGGAGCTGGAGTATTAAATTTAGAAAGATAGATAAATATAAATATATATATATATATATATATATATATATATATGAAAACGACATTAATTACAGGAGCATCAAAGGGAATTGGAAAAAAATTAAGTAAATTTTTATTAGAAAAAAATCATAAAATTATTAGTATTTCAAGAAGTGAATTAGATTATTCTCATGATAATTTATATCATATAAAAAAAGATTTAACTGATCCAAGTATCAAAGAAATTATAAACAATATTCTAAAAAAGCAAAAAATAGATAATTGTATATTAAATGCCGGTTATTACAAAAATTCATTTTTTCATAAAACGTCATATGAGGATTGGTATAATGTAATAAATCTAAATATTTGTTCTTTATATAATGTTCTTCATCCTGTTATAAATCATATGCGTCAAAATGAAAATGGAAATATTGTATTTACTTCATCAGTTGTAGGTAATACTGGTTCAATGGGGGCATCCAGTTATTCGTGTTCAAAGTCTTCCTTAAATGGATTAACAAAATCTTTAGTTTTAGAAAATAGTGCTAAAAATATTTTAATAAATACTATATCTCCTGGATATATAAATGAAGGAATGGGAAATGAAATATCAACAGATATAAAGAAAGAAATATTAAAAAAAATTCCTTTAAAAAAATTTGGCGATGTTGATAATATAAATAAATTAATTTATTTTTTAATTGAAGAAAATAAGTACATTAATGGTTCAAATATACCGATCAATGGTGGGTTATTTTAATTGTATTTATAATTATTATATATATATATATATATATATATATAATGTTTATTCATAAAAATAATTGGGGAGACCACAATATATTTACATATGAAGTTGAAAAACATCCGTTTATCAAATATTTTAAAAATTTATACAATGAAGAAAATCTTAATATGCTACATTTAAAATCAGAAGATTACAAATATTTAAAACATAGAATAAAATCGGGTGCATTAAATGAAATTGATACAGATTTACATAAAAAATTTTACAATGAAATCAAGAATGATAATACATTTAAAATGCTTTATTGTAATTTTATTAAGGATATTTATAAAGAATTTTTCCCAGATGAAAAATATATGATTTTTCAAAGTTTTCCAAGTGTTCGCTTTCAGTTTTTAAAAAGCATAGCCGTATTACCTCATAAAGATAGTGATTTATTGAGTAATCATCCATTGGGCGAAAAAAATTTTTTAATACCTATTACCGAAATGTTAAATACAAACTCCATATATATAGAATCAAAACCGGATAAAAAGGATTTTAAAAGTATAAATTTAAAACCAGGCGATTTATATTATTTTAATGCCAATATGTGTACTCATTATAATGAACCAAATAACGAAAATAAATTAAGAATATCTCTTGATTTTAGAATTATGTTACGCGATGACTATATGAAATATTTAAAAAATGCTGATTTAAAAAAAACAAATCCAAGGGATATTCAACGAAAAAGAGAACCCACTATAATGTTAATTGGAAAATATTATCAATGTTTTGATAAAGATACAAATACAAACGACATGATAAATTGGTATAACATGAAAAATATTGTACAACATAGACCAACTTTTGAAAAAGAAGAGGCTGAAGCAACATATAAATACATGTTGGAAGATTCATTCATTACCGAATATAAAAAAACAGAAGAGCTTGAAAATATAATACAATCTTATTTAAATTGCAAACATTGTATCATGACTACAAGTGGGACATGTGCTATTATTTTGAGTTTAATGGCATTAAATTTAAATATTGGTGACGAAGTCATTGTTCCAAATTATACAATGATGGCAACTGTTAATGCTATTGCGATGTTAAAATTAAAACCCGTTATTATTGATGTTGATAAAGATACATTCACTATTAATTTAGATACGATAAAAAAGAATATTTCTGACAAAACAAAAGCTATTATCCATGTATCATTGAATAATCGCTATAAAAACATGACCGAACTTGTAAATTATTGTAAAGAACAAAACTTTTATTTAATTGAGGATGCTGCACAATCATTAGGTTGTAGAATAAATGGGAAAAATCTTGGTACATTTGGAAACATTGGTATTTTTTCATTAAGTTCACCCAAGATTATAAGTACCGGTCAGGGTGGATTTTGTGTTACGGATGATGATTTGTTGGCAAAAAAAATGCGCATGATTAAAAATTTCGGGCGCAGAGAAAGTGGGAAAGATAATTTTGAAGTATTTGGTATAAATTTAAAATTTACAGATTTACAAGCTGTTATTGGAATAGAACAAATGAAAAAAATGGATTATAGAGTAAACAGAATGAGAGAAATTTATAATTTATATTATACAGAATTAAATAATATTGTTGAAATGCGCCCTGTATTAAATGATGAATGGATGCCTTGGTTTGTAGATATTTTCACAGAGAAAAGAGAAGAATTGGTAGCGTTTTTAAAAAAACATAAAATCGCAACACGTCCAGTATACGGAGAAATTAATAAAACACAAGTATATTATAACGAAGCTCTTTTTGTAAATAGTAATTATGTTAGCACACATGGTCTATTTCTACCATCTTATATAACTATTAGTGATGAAGATATAAAACAAGTTTGTAAATTAATTAAGTTTTTTTACTCTTAATATTATCTAATTATTTTAAAAACATCCATAGGTTTAAGTAATCTTATTCGAAATCAATCAAGAGACATTTTATGAAAGATTAGGGCTTTTGTAATAACAGGTTTATATTTATAGAATAATCTTTATGAAGTTCTAGTTAAATTTAAATTTGTTAAATATATAACATATATATGTATATATGTAAAAATAATATGTATGAATAGAATTAACCATTTGTAAGAAAAGATTATTTAAATAAAAAATTATTTAAATAATATTATTTATATTATACAATGAGTATTTTTAAGAAAATTGGAAAAGATATTTTTATCCATTATAACAATATAATTAAAAATCCAAATATTTTTAAGAAAATTGGAACAGATGTTTTTATCCATTCTACCGCTATAATTAAACATCCAAGTTTAACAGAGTTAAAAAACCATATAGCAATTGGCAATGGTGTAACTATAAATACAAAATTAAATGTAGGAAATTATGTGCATATATCCCCCTATGTATGTTGTATAGGTAGTGAACATAGTGAAGTAAATTTGGATGATTTTAGTTTTATTTCAGCAGGAACAATGATAATAGCAGGAGGCGATGATTATACAGGAAAAGGTTTATGTGGTCCAACTATACCTGAAAAATATAGAGAAGTAGAATATTCAAGTGTAACTTTTGAAAAATTTTCAGGGTGTGGTGTAAATTGTTCTATTATGCCGAATGTAACAATGGCTGAAGGGTCGGTATTAGGAGCAAATTCGTTATTAACAAAAGATACCGAACCTTGGACAATTTATGTAGGTAGTCCAGCAAAACCAATTAAAAAGCGAAACAGTAAAATAATTTATGATTATTATAAAGAGTTAATTGATTAGTTTTTTTACTTCTTCGTATATTAACATTCCCATAGTTGTAGATGGTATACTTCTAAAAAGAACAGGGGTTAATCCATTATAAAATGATAAAATACCATTAGATTTATATCTATTAATAACCAATGAATATAAATCTTTATTTGATACTTGCTTTAAAACTCTTAATGTATCTAATGGAAATGTTAAAATCCAAGTTATAGAAATAGCTGCTAAGCTAGATATAATTGTATTTTTTTTTGAGTCAGGAAGGTTATTTTTGATATTACCATATGTTCCAAGAAAAATAGTAGAACCACTTAAAGATCTAGTAGTATCTAGTAAATATCCTTTATAAAAATATTTTTTATTTTTAAAAGTATTTTTAATTATATCTAGCGTGCCTTTATAATCTTGTTTATTGGAGTTTATAGCATTCGTTGTTATATATTGCATAGGGACATTTAATATACTTGACATCATGCCACCACATAGCGCAGATTGATATGGATTAAATTTTAGTTTATTTAAGTCCTCATAAATTTTATAAGATATTGCCCTGTCTATAGGAAATGTTAAAAGTGGAATATTTATTGCTCTAAAAAAAATTTTGGGATCATTTTTGTACAAATGTTTGAATGTTTTAATTGCTGTATTATGATTATTATTGATCTGCATTTTTGTTTTAATAACATCAAAAGGATATGTGGTAAAAACTTTAGATAACCCTTGAAAGTATCCGGGTAAAAAACTTAATAAGTTTTCTTTATTCATATAATATATACAAATTATTATAATTTGTATATATTTACGATATATAATTTAGTATATTATATGTTATTTCAAATATCTTCAGGGTCATATTTATTCATACAAAAATAATTTAATAATAGATAATATTGGATCTCATAAAAGCAAAGAAATAAGAAAATATATTGAAGAAACACGTAATAAACTATAATATAGTATTCCATATAGACCAAAAACGAATGCTATTGAAAATTATTTTAGTCAATAAAATACTATTTCGGATGCGAAATTGATAAACTACCTATGTTAGATTAAAAAATACCCGCAGTAAAGTAATGAAAAAAATTAAAAAGTAAACTATCTTAATTATATGAAATATTCATATAGTGATAAAATTCCATATACTGAACAAAAATTAGTATCAAACATTATATAAATCCAAAATTATACTTGAATAATATATTTCTAATATATATATATATATAATAAATTAATATTGTATTTACATCTTGTAGACTAGAAATCTTCAAAATAATTCATACACATATACGATACTATATACACATTGTACAAAAGATGTAATTCAATATATTAAATATTTATCAAACCAAATTTTAATTCCTCGATATATGAAATATGTTTTTAGAGGTGTTTTTTTAAAAATAGTAAAATAATTGATAAAACAAAATTACAAAATAAATTTTTAAAGAATTATATATATATATATATATAATGAAAAAAATAGCATTAATCACGGGTATTAACGGACAAGATGGATCATATTTAGCGGAATTGCTCTTAGAAAAACAATATATTGTATGGGGAATCATAAGACGTGCTTCTAATATTAATACCCAACGAATAGATCATTTATACCACAACAAAGATTTAATAATTAAGTACGGTGATATGACGGATAGTTCAAATTTGTTACATATTATGTTTCAAATAAAAGAAGCGTATCCTGATTTAGAGAGATTGGAAGTGTATAATCTAGCAGCAATGAGTCATGTAAAAGTATCATTTGAAATGCCTGAATACTGCGCTAACGCAGATGGAACAGGTGTCTTAAGAATGCTTGAGGCAATCAGAAGTTCAGGATTAATGGATAAATGTCGTTTTTACCAGGCGTCCACTTCTGAGCTTTACGGTTTGGTCCAAGAAGTTCCCCAGAAAGAAACAACCCCCTTTTATCCTCGCTCTCCCTACGGAGTCGCAAAATTATATGGGTTCTGGATTACCAAAAACTACCGTGAGTCATACAATATGTTCGCATGCAATGGTATTCTATTTAACCACGAGAGTCCAAGAAGAGGACCTACCTTTGTCACTAGAAAGATTACAAGGGGTCTTAATATGATACTCAAAGGGGAGAGAGATAAACTTGTTATGGGTAATTTAGAATCAAAACGCGATTGGGGACATGCCAAAGACTATGTGGAAGGCATGTGGGGAATCTTGCAGAGCGATAAACCAGATGACTATGTTCTCTCTACAAATGAATTTCATTCAGTGAAAGAGTTTATTGAAAAGTCTTTTGCTTTGAAGGGATTTGATATTAAATGGAAGGGCAAAGGTTTAGACGAAGTAGGTTACGACACTAAAACAGGAAAAGAACTTATTTTTGTTTCTGAGAGATATTTTAGACCCGCCGAGGTGGAAGAATTATTAGGCGATAGTACAAAGGCAAGGACAGAACTGGGATGGGAACCACAATACAGCTTTGACGACTTGGTTAAAGAAATGGTGGAACAGGACTGTTGTACATCAGGAGTCGTTGGTGACAAAACATGATGAAAATACTACCGAGTAAAGCGAACAAGTCGTTCGTGAGGCGTTCGCGACTCACACGATTCCCCACCATAGCGAGTGCTCGGTACTACAATGGGCGTAACAGCAACTGACACCAAGCATATCGGCATGCCAGTAACGGAGAAGCACACAGGTACGATGGGTAGCGGCAATCCAAGAAGGACAAGATTGGATTGAGCGGCAATTGACAACACCGACTGTATATAATTATCAATATACAGATCGCATCCAAATAAAGATGATATAAAGGTTATTCTCATGTCTCCTTTCCAACTGGACTGAACGTTTGGAATAATATTGTTTATTTGATGCACGGTACTAATTCCAACCTTGTCCACAGAAGTCGCTCCTACAACCGCTGTCTCTTTATCGGAAGTGATTTTGACAGCATGGCGGGTTTCTTCTGTGAGAACAATAGGTTGAGTGTGACTAATTCCAACCTTGTCCACAGAAGTCGCTCCTACAACCACTGTCTCTTTATCGGAAGTGATTTTGACAGCATGTCGTGTTTCTTCTGTGAGAACAATAGGTTGAGTGTGACTAATTCTGGTATTTGCCGATTCAACTTTTATTTTTTTCCTATGTATTCTATTTTCCTTACAACCGTACAATTTCCAATGTTTCCATGCTTTCTTTTTGGATAAAATCCCAGATTCTCTTAAATCAATATAATTCCCAATATAAAATTCTCAGTCAAAGGTATTAATTGTATAATCTGTCATATATATATATATATTGATAGACAAATTAAATAGAATAACAGAGACATAATTATACAAAAAAAAGAATAGACTCGGTATTATATTTAAAAATGTTCAAAACTTTATTTAATAGAAAATGACTTTACGATTTAAACTAAAATATAGATTGTCTATATTCATAAAAGTAAATATTTAATAACAGATGTTTTATTGAAACATCTATGCGAACATTTCTCCCATAAAAAAAATATGGATGTGTAATAATACCACATAGACCCAATGAATTATAGGGATGTCATAAAAAAATATTAAAAATACTCCCAAAATATTTTTAACATCATCATCATATAAAGTATTTTTTTTTTATATAATTATTGTTTGTCTAAATTCAATTGCTTATATTTTGCATCAAGCCACTGTCCATCTTGCGCGTCTATTGGCATTTTCGAACGAGATAGAAATATATTTATATTTATATTTCCTCCATTCGATTACCAATACCATCTGGTCTACCAATATATATATTATTTTTTTTCACATGGTAAAGTTTTGGAGCTTTGAAAATATGGTTTTTTCTACAAAATGAATATGTAATCTCCAATATTCTGGGTATTAAATGTTTTCCTTTTTTCATATGTCCACAATTACCTAAAATTACAGGATTTTGATTAAAAGAAGATTTAAAATTATTTTCATTCAATTCCGATGGATGAAGTAAATTAAATAGTTTAAACCGGGTATGTAATATTGGATAAAATTTTCTAAAGTCATGAGTACATGATTTGGAACAAGAAATTATCCATGTGTTTTTGGGATCTCTAAAACTAAGCATTTTTTTCTGTCCATTGCAGCATAAATCCCTCCAATATGGCATCCAATCGGGATTTCTTTCACTTGTTGTTAAAGCACAACCTTGATGTATTAACAAAACAGGATAATCATTTGGTATATGACACGCAAGATGATTATCGGTAATTACAATTGGTTTATTATGCGAAAAGTATTGAATTTCCTCAAGACTATTATGGCAATTCAATTTGCGATATTAGTGAAAAACGGTGTTTATATAATTATTAAAACTAAATACAAATATCTTCTAATACATCATATTATAAAATTCATTTACAATATCTTTCATTTTCTTTTCCCAATCTGCAAATCTACAATTCTTTAAATACCACTCTCTTGCATTTTTAGATAATTCATATCTATTAGCCCATGCATAATTTATTTTTTCATTAATATACTCAATATCATTTTTTCTTTTCCAATTCAATTTAACAAAACAATTTTCTGGTACATCTTTATAAAATAATCCTACATCAGACGCTACAACTATTAACCCATTCATTAAAGCATCTAATGATGCATAAGAATTACCTTCACATAAAGATATTTGTAAAAAAATATCTGAATTTAAATAAATATTTTGTTTTTTTTTATTAAATGAATCAATAGATTCATTTTTATTCGTTATTTGTAATTGTTTAAATTGAAAATCTGGTAAATTTTTTATTAATTGAACGATTACATTTTTACCCTTGTTTACATTTTGCCAATTTCCTAAAATAATAGGTTTATTGTTAAATTCTTTTTTATATGTTTCTTCATTTAATTCTGAACAATGTAATATTTTTTTATTTAAGAATTTTGGATAAATTTCAGGATAATATTTACTAAATTCATGAGTACAAAATTGAGAACAGCTAATAATCCAAGTATTTTCTGGGTTTCGATAACTAAGCATTTTTTTTTGTCCGTTACAGCATAAATCTCTCCAATACGGATCCCATTCTGGCTCTCTATATGCGTGTGTTTGTGCAACACCGTGATGCACTAATAAAATGGGGTATTCATTTGGAATATCACAAGCTAAATGATTATCTGTTATAACAATCGGGTTTTTACAAGTTTTTAAATATTCTAACATTTTATCTTTTTCTTGAGGTCCTGAAAAAAACTTTCTTTCAGGGAAAATTAAACTTAATTGAGTGTCATATCTAGCAACACCGCCAACTGAAGGCCAAGTTCCACAACAATAACTAATTATATTCATATTATTATATGTGTATATAATTATTTGGTTTATATTATCATATATATCATCAAATAACAAAGGACTATTTATATCTAATATAACTTTATTAGAATTAATTTCAAATAAATCTAAATTCATTTTACAAATATCGTAGTAATAATAGCTACCAGTTATATCATTTTTGACTTTATTTATTATATATCTTCTATTTTTATTTGAATATTCACAATCTTTATTGTACCAAATAATATACTTCTTTCCAAGATGACTGCTAAACTTTTCAAAATCCTCATAACTATACATTCCAATGAATAACATTGGTGCGTTAACATCATATTTATTTGATAATATAGGTATATTTGATTCTAAATTATTTCTAATACTATCAGAAATATAAATTTGATTTATATTTTTTTTATATATTAATCTATTTATATTGATTATATCTTCACTTTTATCTGATATAGTAAAATTATATAATTTCTCATTAATATAATAACTATATAAGTCTAAATTATATATATATATTTGTAATCTCTTTGTATATATTTTTTTTTTAATTTAATTAGATCAGTTAAATAAAAGTTATTAATTTTATAAGTATCTAAATCGTAACTTTCAAGATGTTTAGATAAATCTTCATAATCTATCTTTATTACATAATCCTCAAATCTAAATATTGATGAATTATATTCTATATCAAAATCTATTATTGGAACTATTTTTAATAAAGCGCTGTATAACCTTTTCTGGATACTGATTTGGTCCATATACGTTATTCCCTCTGGTAATAATAGGCATGTTAAAAGAGTGGTTATATGACTGGGCAATTAACTCTGCTCCTGCTTTTGTATCAGCATAAGGGTTCGTCGGGCACAAAATACTATGCTCTGTCTTATGTGTTTCGTTTATGGCGAGCATTGACTCTCCATATACTTCATCGGTTGAAACGTGTATAAATTTTTTTAGTTTGTTGTAAACACGACATGCCTCCAAGAGAGTATGTGTCCCAACAATATTGTCTTTTGTAAATTGAAGAGCATCCGAAAATGAATTTTGTACGTGTGTTTGGGCGGCAAAATGTATAAGATACGTTGGATTATATGTTACTAAAGTATGTCTTACTAAATCCATAGAACATAAATTGCCTTTTATTAAAGTATAATTGGTGGATTCTCTTATATGTTTCTTCACATTATTTTCATTGGAACAATAATACATGGCATCCAAATTAATTATATTGTATATTTTTTTTTCAAAAATATAGTTAATAAAATTATAACCAATAAAACCACAACCTCCTGTAATTAATATATTTATTTTATTCATATATATATATATGTATCGATTACCGGAAATAAACGATAAAATTCATAATACGTTTTTGTATAATACAACAAAGTATGTGTTGATCCATTTCACCACAATTATTTTGTATAATATTTCTTAATATAATTTTATACAACACATCTTCCTTTATTTGATTCCCAATCTTTTTTTTTTCTATCTACATTTTCATTTCTTTTAACTGTCGCATCTACGATATAAGATTTCATATTATTTTTATTCATTTCATAAAGTAAACTGTTTGTATCTTTGGGAAAACAGGTACCTCCGAAACCACATTTACCATCGTGACCAGGGACATTTGTATGACTTTCTCCAATACGCTCATCTTTTGTTGCCAATTTGCGAACATTTTCATATTCAATGCCTTTTATTTTACAAAATTGCGCCATTTCATTACAAAAACTTATTTTTGTAGATAAATAATTGTTTCTGAATAATTTGATCATTTCTGCTTCACCATTAGTTACGAAATTAACATTGTTGTATGTTATTTTTTTAGCATTATACGCTGATGTGAAAATTTTAGTAATAACTTTTTTGAAATTTTTATCTTGTTCTGTTCCTTTGCACCCGAAAATCCAATCTTTATTATTGATAAAATCTTTTTCAAACGATTTTTCAGTAAGAAACTCCGGCATAAAATAGCAGTTTAAATTATCGGATGTTCCAACAGGAACAGTTGAACGTATGACTACTAATTTTTCATTTAAATCACAATAAATACTTATATCTTGTACTACAGATTCAACTATATTTAAATAGCAACTTCCATTTTTGTTCATCGGTGTTGGGACAGATATAAAAATAACATGACATTCATTACATAATTTTTCTAAAGTTATTCCCGCTGGAATACACAATGAAGGTTCAATGTCATATACAAATAATTTAATATTATCATTTTTTAAAATATTTGTAGCTTTTCCAACAAACCCGTTTCCAATTATTCCAATATTTATCATTATATATATATATATATAATGATATATAATGATAATTGATTTTATTAAAATTTTAATGAAAAATTTTAATGAAAAATTTTAATAAAAAATTAATATAAAATAGTAGTATCCTCTTCTGTTCGTCCATTGCAAAAATGAACATGAAATGATTTTATACTTAAACATTCATGAATCAAACAATCTTTAAAAAAATAATTTAATGCTCCATCGCAATTCCAAGTACCTATTTGAATTTCCATAAATTTATCATTATTTTTAACTTTATTTAAATTAAACGGTGTTTGAAAAATCCATGAATCTTTACTTGAGTCCATGATCTTGTTTTTTTGAAGTCTAGGACTTGCAGTAAATTCATCACTATAGTCCCATCTCGTTAACGCGTAAAGATTATCTTTCATATCCATGCGTTCCAATTTATAGAGGGTATGATCAAATATGATATCCGCATTACAAATAATGATATTTTTTTTATTGTAATACCTGTTGCTATAGTTAAATAAATCAATAAAATAAGGACGACCTGTACATTCTGTCAATACTACTTTATCTAAATTATTAAAGCAGTTTAATAATTTGTCATTTTTACCTTTAAAATTATCGTAAAATACAACTATTTTTTCTATAAATTGATTTTTTTGATGATGTTCTAAACAAATAATATATTCTTTTAATCGTATTTCATTTACTTCATTATATAGTGTAGTAATTAATGTAAATTTTATAGAGCTATTATAATAAGTTAAATAATTATTGATTGTATTTTCGAATATTTCATAATTAAAATCTAAAAATTTCACAATTCTACTTTCATATTTACCATACTGGTTGTAATGTTTTTTTAATTGTCCAATACTTAAATGTTGTAAATCTTTGTAATGATTTTTATAATTGTGAAAATCAATACGATTTATTTCTATAAATTTTTTATTTAGATTATTTTCATAAGCTCCAATATTAGATACTTTATCATCGTATTGAGTAGATATTAAAGTGAAATCTATTAACAATCCTGAATGTTTAGCAAGTATTGAATTGATAAATTTAAAATCAGACCCGTAATAATCACCAAATTGCCCATCTTTTTTTATACTATGATGAAAAATATAACTACAATTATCAATTTCACCATATTTTAATTTTTTTAAATCAGGTGTAATTAATTTATCTGGTCTTAAAAAAGACCATACTACAATTTTTTCTTTTAAATGTTCATTTATTATTTTTAAACAATTTTCATGAATTAAATAATTATCATCGTCTAAAAACATTATCCACCCATCGGTTATTTTATTTTTAATGTCATTGCAATATAAATCAAAAAAGGCATTTTTATTACTATTTCTCTTTACTTTATGGATAATCATCTTATCGCCAAATTCATCTTTAATATATTTCAATGAATCCATATGGTCATAGGCAACATGGATTATGTAGTTTGAATAACTTTGTTGGTTTATACTTGTCATAACCTTTTTAAAGTTAGGTTTTCTTAAATGAGTACGAATGATAATGTGAATTTTATTTTCACTAATACTTTTAAAATCTTTAAAAGTATTTATTTTTTTAACCTCATTAATCATATTTGATTTGTTTATTTTAATTAATTGGTTATATGAACAAACTCTCCCTTCTTTTTTTCCGTATTTTCTATAATGGTTATAAGCTTGTCTTTTTGTGATTAGTCCTGCTTTTCTTATATCGGGGTAAAAATTTAAATAAAATATGTAATCAAAATTTTCCATATATAAAATATAATTTAATATATATATATATATATATATATATATATATATATATATATATATATAATGACAGATTATACAATTGACACATTTGACTGGAAATTTTATATTGAGAATTATATTGATTTAAGAGAAGCTGGGATTTTATCGCAGAGAAATGCGTGGATACATTGGACCAAGTTCGGATGTAAAGAAAATAGAATACATAGAAAAAAAGTTGAACCAGTAAATATGAGAATAACCATAATATCATCTTTATTTGAATGTGATCTGTATATTGATAATTATTTGAATGTTTTAAGTAATTTAATTGATTTAGAAAATAACAAATTAATTATATGGAATGTCATAGATTCGAATAATATAGAAACGAATAATAAAATACAGAACTTTTGTTATTCTAAAGAGTATATTACTCTTATTAAAAAAACAAAAAAAGAAGACACAGGGCTATATGACTGTTGGAACCATATGTTGGAAATGGTAGATACCGAACTTGTATGTAACTTTAATGTTGACGATAAATTACATAAAAATTTTATTATTGACTATTTAAAAGAATTTAATATAAATAAAGAACTGAATCTCTTATGTTGTCCCTTGTTGGTATCGAAAAATTTAGCTGATGATTTTGATAGTGATTTATCGTTAATGTATCATAAAAAAAAAATATTTTATGGCAAGCAAGATGTCGATAAAATACAAAATGACACGGAATCTGATTTTATGGATTACGAGTATAAATATAATTTACTTAAAAAATGTTTATCCAATAATGATTCAAAAACAATAACAACCTGGACTAAATTTAATAATATATCAATTTTTGATTTTTTTAGAATTGATGGAAATAATTTTATTGATTTAAATAATTATAACATGTTTTGTTTTTGTGGGTGTGCTCCAGTTTGGAAAGTTGGGTTATTTAAGAAATATGGTGGTTTTAATGAAAAAAAATATGGATCGTGTGCCGATTTAGAATTATGGGCAAGATATTTTGAAAAAGAAGGCAGTTACAAAATTCTAACCAACCCTTATATTATATATTATTGTAATTCGAATTCATATGGGCATATAACCGATATTGAATTATTTAAAAGGAAAATTGTTAGAAAATATCATCCTATTTTTAAATTAATAGATGTAAAGTTGGATGTTATTATTCCATATAGAAATAGACCGGTTGAATTGGATTTGTTTATTAAAGCTTTTAAAAAATCATATGATATATACTTTGATTATACCATTATTATTTGCGAACAAACAGTAAATAGTATTTGGGACAAAGAAACAACAATGAATGTTGGGTTTAAATATTCAATTAAAAATGGTTCAAACAAAATATTGTTTTCAGATGTTGACTTGATATTTCATAAAATTAACTTAGGTTCTTTATTGACAGATCATAAAATTTATGGTACAAAAGAGAAAATAAATATTGGCGGTGGTTCTGTAATTTTTAAAGGGGACACACTAAAAAAATCAAACGGATGTTGTAATTTTTATAATGGGTGGGCTTGTGGCGATATGGATTTTGGTTATAGATTATTTTTTAATAATAGGATAATTAATATGCGTTATATTGTAAATAGAAACGATAATGATAATAAAATAATTGAAGAATTAAAACTACACGAACAGGGTTTATATATTAAAAAAAATAACGATACTCTTATAAACCAAGTTATTAATTATAATTTGATTTTTTATTATGAAAATAAAGAAAAATTTATAAAAAAAGATGATAAAATATATTTTAAAGAAAAAATATTTTTTCAAGGTAAATTTAATGATGATGTATTGGAAAATGGTGATTTGTATGATTTATTTGTAAATAAAAAGATAGCGTCATTTGTTAAAGAAAACGATGTTCTTATTTACAAAGGATCATTTAGGGGCGGACTACCTTTTGGGTTGGGATCTGGGTATAATTTATGGGGAAATCCATGTTTTAGTGGATTAATGTTAAATGGGTATTTGTTAAAAAATATACCACACTCTAAATTTTTACAAATAAATAAATTAAACGACAATGATAAATCAAAAATGAATTTTTTGTCTATCTTAAATCAGTATGTTGAATTAAATATATTAAAAGAAACTGATTTTAAATTATATAAAAAATATGTTTACAATGGGTTGAATGAATGTGATAATAATTACAAAGTAGAAAAATTGGAAGAAAAGATTATTAAATTAAAAATTAATGTTCCCAATAATAATAAATTTTGTAATTTACATTTTAGTAAAAAATTAAATCCAGGATATGAATTTATAAATAATAATTTTGAACTAATAAATTTTAAAAATCACGATAGTGATTTTAAAATAGAAACAAAAAAATTTAATGAAAAAACATTATTTTATTTAAACCAGCAGTGGCAATATCCAGCTATAACTGAAAAAAAAGTATTTGATTTATATTACAATAAAAATTCAATACCGCATAATTATTTTGCGTTTCCATGGGCAACTTTAATTGATCAAATTAATTTTTTACGTGAGACAAAGTTAATGAATGTTGTTTATAATTATAAAATCGATAAAAATGAATGCTTTACTGTTTGTCAACATATATCATTTCGTAGATTACTACCATTGTTTAAAAAAATAGGAATTACGCATGTATTTGCGTCTCATGCGTCTCATAATGATTATCTTTTAGAAGAGAAATATAATATTAAAATCGTACCATTTCCTTTATTTCCAGTTAATTATAATAGTGAACAAATATCGGGAAAAAATGACACATATTTATTTTCATTTTGTGGCGCTTACCATGTAAATTACTATCTTACTGATGTTAGAGACAGATTAAATATTTTCAAAGATAAAAATGACTGTTATGTTAAAATAAAAAATAAATGGCACTTTAATGATATTGTTTATGAAAAACAAATTAAAAAAAATGATATTTTAATTGATATGAAAAAAGAAGAAATGGAATTTTCTGAATTATTATTGAATTCAACGTTTTCACTGTGTCCGGGAGGTTCGGGACCAAATTCGATTCGTTTGTGGGAATCATTGTCATATGGGTGTATTCCGGTTATTTTATCAAATGAGCACAAACTACCTGATTTTATAAATTGGGATGATTTTTGTATATTATATGATGACAGAGATATTGGTAATTTATACGAATATTTAATTTCAATACCCAAAGAAAAAATAAGTTTAATGAAGGAAAAATGTAAAAAGGTATTTAATTCATATTTTTCAAAAGAAAATTTTAATAAGATAATTGATATATATTTTGATAACACTTTTATACAAAAATATTAAATTATTCAAATCAACTAAAAAATCATATTGTGATTTTTACAAAGATATGTATTCTATATAAATTCATTTCTTAATAATCATTATAATTATACAAATTATAATGATGTATATTATTATTATGTTTCTTTATAAAACATTTGTTTCCGTAAATTTATATATAATGCAAAATATTATATATTAAAAACTAAGGGAACAATGTTCAAAATTAAATTTAATAATTTCTATAATTTCTTCTTCTTTTAAATTCTCAAATACCTCAGTGTTATTTAATAAATCTTCTAATTTTTTTTCATTTTTTCTATATCCCACTATATTACAATTTTTTTCATCATAATTAAAATATTTTATAAATCCTTTGAATAAATCTAATAATCTAATTTTAAATATTTTACTCGAAGTTATTATTTGGTTTTTATTATCTAGATTGGTAATTATATCTTCGCATATATCAAATATATTACTATAATATCTCTCTTGTTCAAAATTAGTTACGCATAATTTGTCTTTTCTTCTTATTTGTCTTAGCCAAATATCCAACACACTTCCATCTGACCAAAAAAAGTTGACACCTTGATAAATTGAATATTTGTATTCTTTAATTAATTCCTCCATTAAATATTTTGTCATACCGTAAGTATTTATGGGTTTATTTGCTTTATCTGTACTTAATCCTATTAAGTTTGTGATATTATATTTTTTTGCCAATTTCAAAATATTTAATGTTCCATTAATATTAATTTCGATTGCCTTCTCAGGTTGTTTTTCTGAAATACATATATACTTTAATGCCGCACAATGTATAACATAGTCAACTTTATTATTTTTAAATATCGTTTCTAACTTAACGGGATCCATAACTATATCGATCATGTGAACTGGTATTTGGTGATTGTTAATCCCCCAACCATTTAAAATATTTTCAAAAGTTTTAATTTTATTTGATGATAAACCAGTTCCTATAATATTATATTTTTTATAATTATCAATTAAATACTTTGTTAAATTTCTCCCTAAAAACCCAGTTATACCAATTATTAAAATTGTTTTTTTGTTATAAGGGGGTGATTTCATTAATTTATTATTATCAGACATATATATATATATATATATATTATAATAATAAATTAATTCCCAACCAAACTCATATCAATCCCGCTTACAACGAAATTGTTTTTTTCGTAAAATTTAACCAAATTGTCGTCACAATTTAGTTTGATTTTGTAATATCCCTTTTCTTCGCAAAAACCAATTAAATATTTTATTAATTTCACTCCTAATCTTTTACCGCGAAACAATGGGTCAATTAAAACATCTTCAATGTGCGCGTAAATGGCTAATTTGTGAAAAAACTTTCTCTCCAAGTGTATTTTAGCAGTGCCTATTAACTTTTTATCATCTTCTATAACAAAAATAAATCCGTGTGAAAATATTTCATCATAAATTATTGAAAACTGTTCACTATCAATATCCATTCCTACAGCTCTAAATTTATTAATTAAATCAATAAATTTAACGTGGTCTTCTTTTTTTAATAGTCTAATATTCATTATATATAATCAATATACTTAATATTTATTACTGTTCCGCTTTTATACGAGTATTGATAATAAATTACAAAATATTATTAATACGATATTGGTAATATTATTATATACAATAATAATATTATTCCCAAATAAGCCGCTCTCCATTAATCTAAACAAGTTGTTTTGAAAATAATAGAAGTTACCAAATAAGGATCGCAATCAGAACTAGGTCGTCTGTCTTCAAAATATCCTTTTTCATTTTTAACAGTTTCATTGCCTCTTCTAATAGAAGCTCCTCTATTGGCGACACCGTCGCTAAACACGTCGTAATGCGCCGTTTCAAGTTTGCCAGTCATGCGTTCCTCATTTCCCGACCCGTATACTTTCATGTGCTCTTGATGTTTTTGCGACAGTTTAAAAATAGCATCGTCAATGTATTCTAAACCGGTTTTATCTTGTGTGCCTTCTCGCATATTTTCGGTGCTGTAGTTTGTATGACACCCTGAACCATTCCAATTGCACTTCAAAGGCTTGGCGTTAATATCCACTTTAATGTTGTGTTTTTCACATATTCGTTCTAAAATAAACCTGGCCATCCACAAGTGGTCTCCCGCTTCAATACCAATACATGGCCCGACTTGGTATTCCCATTGACCAGGCGCTACTTCGGCGTTTATGCCCGCGATTTTAACGCCGGCGATTAAACATTTGTTGAAATGTTCTTCTACTATTTCTCTTCCAAACGCGTTTTCACATCCAGTACTACAATAGTATTGTCCTTGTGTTTTATCGGCTTGAAATCCCAAAGGTAGATTTGTCTCGGGATCAATTAAAAAATATTCTTGTTCTAAACCGAACCAGGGTTTTTCTTCTGGTTTTTGGTTAAATATCTTATCTGCTTCAGCTCTGGTATTGTTGTATAAAACAGAACCGTCTGGTAAATATGTATCACATAAAACCAAATAATCATAAGGCGGTCCAAAGGGGTTTTTAAAAATAGCTCTAGGTTTCATTATAATTTCCGAATCCATGCCCTCGGCCTGTTTTGTGGAACTTCCGTCGTAATTCCAATCAGGCAAATCCGATATGTTTTCCAACTCAATAACACGTGTCTTACTTCTAAATTCATTCTCTCCTCCTAACCAAACATATTCTACCACAAATCTCATTATATAAATACATGATATTAAAAGTTCTTTATATCTTGTGTAAGTTAATTATACAAAAGGAGCAACCCATATTTTTTTTCTATATTTATGACACAGCTGAAAAACAACTCTTTCAAATGCGTGTTCAAACTGCCCATCAGGCATACCCTTATATCCTTTTTTTGAATGGATGTGATTACCATACAAATTTCTTGTTTTCCATTGTTCGTATATATATTTACTATTTTTTTCGCTGACTCTATAATACCATTTTACCCAATTTAAATCAAAAGAAGTTTCGGTGTTTAAACAATTGTATAATGTAATATCTCCAAATAACTTTTTTGCCAAAAATCCACTCATTACATAACAATTTCCTTCTGGAAATAAATTATTATTTGAAGCAATATCTAAATAAGATAATAGCTCGTTTACATATCTTGTATTGCGCCCCCATTGTTTTACGTTTTTGCCCCAGATAATATTAGGAACGCATAATCCAATATCAGAATTTAATTTCCCAACAAGATTTTTTAAATTATCAAAAAAAGGTTTAAAATACATTTCTCTCCTTTCGGTGTTTGTTTTTGAGTGTAACATTAAAATAAATTTGCTGTTGATATTATTTTTTTTCAAATAATCTACCATAACAAATTTACCACCTAGATCCATTCCTTTGTTTGGTACTTTTAAAACAGTAAATCTTTTATCTAATTTTTTTTCCCCTATTGAATATGTAACAACTATTTTAAAATATTGTGTCAAATCAAATATATATTTTTCGTATATTTCATCGAATTTATTTAAATCGTAACAATGTAAATGGGCATAATATTGTAAATAATTAGCATTTTCATCCATTAATAAATTATCAAAAATACCATTCTGTATAATTTTATATTGAACTAGGTTGTTTCTTGAATTTACTAATTTAAATTTATATTTGTGAAATAAATATGGGTATCTTTTAATTTTCTTATTCATTTCTAAATAATTTTGAAATGTGTTATTATAAATTGATACAATATTTTTATTTATTTCATCTAAATAGTTTTTTTTATTTTCTATAGTATTTTTTTTTATAATATTTTCAACCATTTCTAATAATAACTCTATATTTTCTAAATTATCTTTTATTTCAGGGACAAAAAAAACCACTTCTTTATATTTTTCCATTGTATCTTTATCAACTGATTTTTCACTAATTATAATAGCTTTGTTATTTATGCGCAAAATATCATGTAATCTTGCTACTTCCAATAATGATGTTTCTTCATAGTGTATATTTAAAATTATATGAGATGCTTGGATTAAGGTATTTAACTCGTTTCCGAAAGTTCTTGTGACATATTTTATTTTTAAATTTGTATTGTTCTTTAAATAAGTTATGATTTTTTTGCGGCGATGATTTTTACCTCCGAAAAATAAAATATCGTATTTTTTTTCCAAAGGCTTGTTTATTGAATTTAAATAAAACTTTAAATTATACAAGGGTATTGGAAGATAATGTAGCTTTTTTTTCCATTTTTCTGGATAAAAATCTAAATTTCCCACTGCGTAATCAAATATACCAAGAGATTTTTCATAGGCCTCGTCTAAAAAATCTTTATCTTCTCTATCTGTATCTAAATATATAGTATTTTTAAAGCGATAAAACTGTTCTAAGTTAAAAATATAAAACCCATTATCGGGAAGTATTAAAAGTTGCTTGACATATATAAATATAAAAATATCGGATTTATTAAAATTTTCATTTTTAATATTTATTTTAATTTTCTCAGTATCTTGACAAACAGCATCCAAACCTAAAGAATTTAAACAATCGGCAATTGTTTCGCCTATATTTTTCAAATATGGCGTTGTTTGAATTATAAATCTATTAGTATTAACATGTTGGTCAATAATTATCTTGTTAATATCCACCTTGTTAATAATAGCCGCCTTGTTAATAGCCTCCTTGTTAATAATAGCCTCCTTGTTAATAACCGCATTATTTTTATATATTAAATTATTTAAAACATAATTATTTTGAAATTTTCTCTCTGTTTCTTTTAAATTTTGTTTCAAATAATTTATTTTATTTTGTAATGTATATTTTTTATAATTCATTCTAGTTTTTATATTTTTTTGTAATTTAAAATTCATATTATTATAAAACAATCATATAAAAATATAAAGTATTAATCTAATAATGGATAGAGATATTTCAAATAATACGAATTTATTATTCAGGAATTTTGCACATTACTTAAATAACTTAATTGACGGGACAAATAATATCAGCAACGATAATACATATATAACTACTAATTTAACAACACCAGTATCTACTGATATAAGTAATAATCATGTAAATATTATACAAAACCCAAATGTAGACCGTTTTAATTTACTCAACACTAATCCACAGCAATTAAATAATGTATACAGTGATTTTTTAGAAAATTTTGTAATGAGTTCTCGTTTTACTTTTTCGGACACGCAGAATGAATTTAACACGCTTCTCAGAGAAACCTTACAACAAAAAAATAATTATAAACATGTTTTATCCGAAAAAGGAAAACAAGAAATAAAAACAGAACTGTATTCAAAGGAAAAATTTCCCGAACAAAAATGCTGTCCCATCAGCCGAAAAAAATTCGTAGAAAATGAAACAATTAGTAAGTTGCCCTGTAATCATATTTTTGACCCGGAAATGATCTTACAATGGCTTGAAAATGAAAACGCTTCTTGTCCCGTATGTCGTCACAAACTAGACTCTGTAGAAAAAAAAATTATAGATTCAGAAAATATCGACAACGAAGAAGATATCGACGAAGAAGGATATATTGATTTGGGTGCTGCTGCCGATACCGACGAAGACACAGACTCAGACTCAGACACAGACACAGACACAGACACAGACACAGACACAGACACAGACGAAGATACAAATAACAGAAACACCGAAAGCACTGAAAGCACCGAAAGCACCGAAAACACCGATGTCGAATACCCTCCTTTGACGCAAAATATTATTCATCCTATTCCCATAACTAGAACCACAAGGATGACACAACAAGAGGCGCGTGATATATTAAGAAATTCTATAAATAATTTATTAATACAAGAACAAGAAAAGCAAGAAGAAGAAGATTTACAAGCGGCTATTATGGCAAGTTTAAACGATGTAGATTAAATATCATCAAAATCAAAATCTAAATCCATTGAAATTTTACTATTTGTCGTCTCAACAATTTCGTTAATTTTATCACCATCGCTGTATTCATCGCCGTGCGAATTACTCATTTCAAACGGCATATCTTCCTCATCTATTTTTACAAAACCAGGTAATATTTTTTTATTTATCTCAGGCAAATCTTTTAGCTCGCTAATATCTTCTTTTGAATAAACGTATAAAAGATCTACTTTTTGTTTTTTCTTCGCCGCTACCACTTCCCATAGCCTTAATCCCACTAACACCATTACGTCAACCGCAATATTATTGTCTCGTTTATTTCTTCCTTTAAAACGTCGTCTAATAATCAACAAACGTTTAACGTCGTCATTACACAAAACTTCGGCCATACCATTACCAAACACAGTGGTAACACGAGCATAAATTTCCCCTTCTTCTCTGACAAGACGCAATTTTGCTTTATTAAACGATGCCGCGTTTTTCTTAGCACCTTTTTTATGTTTTTTTCCTCCTTTAAAATTTTTACCCATGATATAATAATTATACAACTGGGTATTTATATATTTTTCAATTTTTTTCTATTATAGTTTTTTTATGTTTAAAATAACTTTAATAGCTTTGTGGTCTGTTTCTTTTTCACTGCCAAAATGCCTAATCTCATCAACATCCACGCAATCTCCCTTAACCCACACATAATCAATACATTTTTCAGGTTTTTTACTGGGAAATGTTTTTAACTCATAACCTTTTTTCGCAAAACAAGCGCTTTTAAATTTTTTCTTTTTTAAAAATTTATACACATATCCTTCCGGCGACTCATTGAAATCACCTGCTAGTATACATACATCCTTTTTTTTAATGAGTTGGTAAATTTTTTTAATTTCTTTTTTTCTTTTATCACAAGAGTGTTTTGATGTTCCCGGAGATAAATGTATATTTATAAAAGTAATCTCTCTACTATTATATTTAAATTCGGAAATTTGTAAAGCTCTTCCAACATATTTCGATCGAACACTGTGTTTTATTTTTTGATTGATAATTGTTACCATTCCTATAAAAAACCAACTACCAACAAATAGCAGCGGACACAAAAGCATAATAAATATACAAATGTAGGGATGTGAAAAATATAGTCTTTTCATATATTCACCATAATGAGAGAATATATATCCACAGAAAAACAATAATTTATCCATTAGATATTCAAACATATTGATAATTATTTTTTCGTATTTTGGAAAAATATCTTGGATTTTTTTATATAAATAGTTTTTTTCAAAAAAAAACTCCGAACCAGTTGTATAATTGATTTTCTTACATTTGAGAAATTTATAAATATCATCTATGCCCGATGAAAACGGTAATGTCGCTTCTTGTAATGCGATGATATCCGTATTATTTATGTGTTTTTCAAGTGTCGAATTTATGCTTTCTACACGTTTTAACCAATGATCATGCATGAAATTGATATTCCATGTTAAAATACTTAATTTCATTTAACCTATATTAAAAATAATATTAATTTTTCGTTTATTTTGTGTATTGTAAATTTATCTTTTCAAATATTTTTTATTTTTGAAATCTTTTAAAATATCTATTACTGTGTCGCTTTCAAGTTTCAGTAAGCTTTTCATTTGACAGTTTTTTGTTTGCTCATCTGGTTCGTATCCAAACTTTTCATAAAAATCTTCTAAATCATCGTCATTTAAAAAGACCGGTTCTTTTTTCGCGTCATCAAAACCGCATTTATATTTTTTAAATCTTTCATCCCAAAGCGGACAATTTTGTGTATAGTATTCCCAATGATACCAAAAGTTTTCCTGATATTTTTTTGGCCTATCATTGTTTAGAAATCCAGATTCGACATCAATCGAGAATTCTCTCTTTAATGGCAAGGTTTTTCTAATCGGTTCCACGATGATATCTGATTTTCTTACAAATTCAATGTCTTCACTGTTAATTTTCTTTTTAATTAGTCTTTTATTTACCTTATCATCCGTATTTATTAAACAACATATTGAAGATAGTATAATATGTTGTTTATCACCATAATACTTGTTATCGTATTTAAATAATTTCGTTTTTTCTTGTTTTAAATCGCGATATTTTTTTATAATGGTATCGCACCTTTTAAAATCTTTTTGTATTTGATGAAAGTAAAAGTTTATATCTTTTATTTTTTTATCGTGGAGAGATCGAATAAATAAATACTCTTTTTTTGAAAGATTTTTAAAGTCTTTCATCCATTTTCTTTTTTTTGTGTATATTTTATTTGGTGCTAAACATTTTTTAGTTCTCAATGTAAATACTGTATTGGTAATAGACGTTGCGTAGTATAAAATATTTATTACGTTGACAAATTCTTCTATGTTATTTTTCTTTTCCCAATTTTTATTACATTTAGAAATATATTTTTCAAATTTTGGATTTGTCACAGCGTAAAAATCATAATAAGTTTGCCACACAAACTTCCATAATAGTAAATAAAATTTACTATAGTATAATTCTGATAACCAAAATAATGATTTTTGAAATGATTTTTTTTTTATTAAAGATAACAATAATGAATGAAATACTTCATCCACACTATATAAGTAGCGTGTTAATATTAGTTGAACCATGATTAATGTAAAGACATATTTATTTTTTATTATCAATTTTTTTTCTACATAATTATTAAATGACAAAAAAATGGATTAAAATAGTTGAAGAAACGATTTCTGAAAACCCAAATACTCATAAATTAAAAGAAATACTTGAAATAGCAGTGATAAAATATAAAAAAACTTTTAAAATAAAAAATAAAAAATCCAAAAAAAAAACTCAACGAAAAAAAAAATTAAAACAAAAAAAGAAAAAACAAAAAAAATCAAAATAAAAAAAGTCGTAAAAAAAAATATAACAGATGAATAAATATAAAGTATATTATCTTAATATTCAACACCGATGTTTAATTGACTCCAAAATAGTTTGTTTATTATTATAATTTCCGATTTTACCTTTGCCACTTTTTTTTTTATGTGTTTCAAATAATTTTAAAAGTATATTTTTATATGGTGCGTTTGGTTTATATTTATGACCCTGTGTAGTTGGGATAATATTGCGAAGATTATCGGGAACAGCAATATGTTTGTTTCCAAAATAAATAAAATTATTACTCAACAGCACGTTTACTCCTCCCAAATCCTTTATTTCCTGCGACCCACATTCATGGAATAAATTAGGAAGAAGTTTCATATCACTTGAATATATTGAATCGGGTCGTTTGGAATGTTTATCGGCATATTCTTTCATTGTAATTATATTTGTAATTATGGATATAAATATAATACGTTTTTCCTTTCCTATTTTCATTTTATTCCCCGAAATCCCAACTAAAATATATTTTTCGCGCGCGCATCTTCGAATTCTTGGCTTACAGATAGCCAAACTAAATAAATTCTTTTCAACACATGGCGCCCCACCGTTGTCTGTTTGTAATATGTATGTGTAAAGTCTCGCTGGCATTTTTATGAATAGTATATATTTTAAATGTTTTATTCAATTTTTACGTAAATTTAATATTTTTTTCGTCATTATTGTCATATTTTTTCTGTATTTAAGGGTATTAATATCGATTTCTTTTTTATTTATTGTAATCTCTCTTATTAAATTTTCAAATCCATCAATCTGATTTATTTTAATAGAGTTAAAGAAATTTTCCATCATTGCAATGTTTTTCTTTACTGGAATTCGTTTATTTGGATTTGGGTGAATATTTTGTAGCATAATTTGAACCATATATTTAATGTAGTTATTGGTGTCCAACGCGATATCGCTTCCAAATAGTATATTTATATACCTTAAATACATAATAGATAATGAATAATTATCCCATGTTTTCCAATGTTTCATTATATGTTCTTTTACAGTATTAGAAGGTAAATTTAAATATTTTTTTAATTCTTCTATAGAAGCATTTATATATTCTTTTTTAAAGTGTTCGCTAAGTTTGTTAATAGCATTATTTTTTTCTACAAATTCTATTGCTAAATTTTTAATAACAGACATATCTGGTTCTTCGTCAATATTTTCAATATAATTTAAAAAATGTACTTCTAAAGGCCACACATAATAATCAGGAGCATAAATATAAAAATATCGGAAATATTGTTTGGATTTTAACAATTCTGTAACAGAGATAGAGAGACCAAAATCAATAATAATAGGTTTTTCATTGTCAGTATCAAAAACCACATTTAACCCTTTTAAATCAAAATGAACCACGTTCTCTGTAATTAATATATTTAAAGCTTCTAACATATGTTGGTAAATGTTAACAAAATTCGAAAAAATATCAGCACTATTTTTATTATCTGTAATAAAAGACGATAGTACAGAACCATTAATAAATCGGATTTTCATCATTGAAAAATTTTGTATATTTTGATGAGATGTGATAATTTTACAATCATCTAAGCCTTTTGTTTTTATTTTACTAATGTCAATGGGACAGCTTTTAATTACCGGCGCGAAATATTTACGATAATTTTTATTTTTACTGACCATTTTTCCTATTTTAATTTCATTATCAGCGCTAAAATCATTTTTTTGTATTTTTGAGATATATTTTTTTGAACTTTCTCTTCCTTTACAGTTTACTGATGGCGAAAACACACATCCATAACCACCTTGAGATAATAAAGCACCCCCTTGCATAAATATTATATATATATCTATATAATATTTATAAATTTAAATTAAACTTTAAATATTTTTGGTAATATAGCATCATTTGAACAGACAAAATAAGAAGTAAAATTAAAAGCTATATTATAGAGGATTACGATTCTCTGTAAAATAAAACTTGTATAAGAGGTGAAAATCAATTTACATTAGATAGAATAAATAGTAAAAATATTGATTTAAAGGGAAATGTGCTTATAGGTTTTGTAATTGTATAGATTTTAATCAACAAGTGAAATGTAAAAAGAATGTTGTAATAAATCAATTTCTTTAATAAGAAAAAAAAGAAAGTGTTAATAGTGAAATAGAATAATTATTTAACAAATATAACAAGAAGTAAATGGTAATTATACTCCGTACGATGAGATTTATATAAAAAGCACATCAAAATATAATATTTTTAAATATTATATAAATGCCATTCGGAAAAATGAACTTTGGTAAATGCTATAGAAAAGTTGGTCGTTTAGCATATTTAAATAAGCAAGAAAAACCAAATCAAACAAAAGATTATGCAAGTGAAGATGCGCGTACTAGAGCAATCAGAAGACGCGTGGGTAGATTTTCAACAAACGCTGATAAGAAAAACTACGGCCCGTTATTTGGACTCAAAAAAACTTTATTTGATAATAGCTGTAATGGAAAAAATAAAGTATATTACACAGCAAATAGTGGAGATGCTTCTGATGTGACATTTTGGAGAAAAAATTATGTGGGAAGTAAAAATTTAACTGTTTCTGGGAAAAATTGCAATACAACGGCATGTGGTGAATGTGAAACTTTAAAAACATATGGTAAAGTAGTTGTAGATTTTGGTGGAACACTGGAAAGTGCGTTATGTTCACAATTAGACAGTAATGGTAATATGTATGTAGCTGGTTTTAGTAATGCTCGTAATGGAGATTCACAGGATTTTGCGATTGCTAAGCTAAATCCAGATGGCACACTAGCAAATGATTTTGGGAAAGATGGTAAAGTACTGGTTCATTTTGGAGACAAGAATAGTGTTGGATATAGTCTACAATTAGATGATGATGGCAATATTTATATAGCTGGGGACGTGAGCGTGGGGAAAATTAATAGCCCAGAGTTGGACTCGAATATGGCAATTGTTAAGCTAAACCCAGATGGTACACTAGCGACTGATTTTGGTAATGATGGTAAAGTACTTGTTAATTTTGGTGAAAATAGCTATAGCCAAGCGAGTAGTTTACAATTAGATGATATTGGTAATATTTATGTAGTGGGGGGTAAAACGCAGCCCGGAGTCCAAGTTACAATTGTTAAGCTAAACCGAGATGGTTCACTAACAACTAATTTTGGGAACGATGGTAAAGTAATTATTGATATTCAGTTATCATTCGCATTAAGCGTACAATTAGATGATGTTGGTAATATTTATATAGCTGGCTGGAAATTATTTGATTCGTTTTTAGTTATTAAGCTAAATCCAGATGGTACACTAGCAAATGATTTTGGGAATGATGGCAAAGTATTTGTTCCTTTTGGTTCGACGCAGTCCCAAGGACATAGTTTACAATTAGATGGTAATGGTAATATTTATGTAGCCGGTGTGGATGAGAACATATCGCAATTCGGGATGGTTGAATATTCCAATATGGCAATTGTTAAGCTAAACACGAATGGTACAATAGCGACTGATTTTGGTAATGATGGTAAAGTAATTGTTAATTTTGGTGAAAATAGCAATACAGCAGCATTCGGTTTACAATTAGATGATAATGGTAATATTTATGTAGGCGGTAGAGAAGGTGCCCCTATATATGATGGTTCAAGTGGTATTAGAAATATAGCAATTGCTAAGCTAAATCCAAATGGTACATTAGCAAATGATTTTGGGAACGATGGTAAAGTAATTGTTCATTTTGGTGAGAATGAAGATAGTTGGGGACAGAGTTTACAATTAGATGGTGATGGTAATATTTATGTAGCCGGGGGACGACGAGTAGCGGGCACTGATGATTTTGCAATTATAAAGCTAAAACACGATGGTTCACTATCATAAATAAAATTTTTGATTTATTTGGAAACAATAAATATACCATTCTTTAAAAATATTTATTAATAATTATTATTTTATGCGGTAATAAAAAAGAAATTGAAATCCGTTTTTAAAATTAAAAACTGGCTCGGTGGTATCATCTTTTTTTTCTAAAATAAAATTTACATCTTTGTTAAGATCTGATTTCCAATTATATTTAATTAATTTTGAGTAACTAGAACCATCAAATCCATACAACTTATTATTCAAAGTGATATAAGCAGAGAAATGCGTGGCAAAAACATTTCTTAGTATTACACTATCTAATTTATATTTATATTGGCCTAATTTTAATATTTTCGATTTTTCTACCCCGATATTGTCATTTAATTCAGTTATTATTATTTCTGGAATATTATTTGTTTTTTTTTTAAAACGTTTAATGGTACAAGAAAAAGAGGAAAGAGAAAGAAAATAAAAAGAAGAGTGAAAACTCGCAGAAAAAGACAAAGAAAACAAATAAATACTCGTAAAAAAAGAGGTAGAAAATATACAAGAAAATACTAAATATAACTAGAAAAAATTTAATAAGAACATAAAATGTATATTAACACAAAGCTTTTTTAAAAGCTTTTTGTTTTGGTAAAGCTTTTTCTAAAAGCTTCTTTTTCTAAAAGCTTCTTTTTCAAAAGCTTCTTTTTCTAAAAGCTTGTTTTTGATAGTATCGATTTTTATAAGTTTTTTTGATTTTTTTTTCAGCTTCAATCTCCGTAAGTTGAAATTCATCTTGTAATCTTTGAATTTCTTCGTCTAATCCATTATTATAATCTTGGTTTGATACAAAATTATTATAAGCAAATTCCGGTTTATAATTATTAGGGAAAGCATGGGTGTCCAAATGAGAGGTCATCGCGTCCAGAATTTCACATCCTAAAGAGATATATTTGCGCCTTTTTTTTGGTTCTTTTTTTTCAGTAGATTTATTTTTAAAATAATATCTTACACTTTTATACATTTTATCTTGGATATCTTTTTCGCATCCCAAATTTTTTAATCGCAATTGTTCTGTTTCTATAAGTTCTTTATTGTTTTCACACCATCTTAGCCAAGATTCACGAAATTGCGGGATCTCGTCAAAACGATGGGTATTTGAAAACTCCATCATTGGGCTCATAATTGTTTTCGATAATTTAAATCTATATACGGTTTCGGTCATTATTGGAAGTATGCGATTACTTTTTTTATTTATAAGTTTTCAATTTTTTTATTCAAACATAATTTCGGGTGATTTTTCGGTATAATGTTCTAACGGTATCAATTTTGTAAATTTAAATTCATCTTCGTACCAATGCGTAAATATATACCATTTATTTTTTCTTTTTACTACACAATTATTTTTACAATACCCCTCGTTTTCAGATCCATTTGATCGTGGGATAATTACATTAGTGCTTTTTTGAAATGGTTTTTTTAAAAGATAAATATTATCATTCTTGTAATGATCAATCATTGAATGTATCGCTGACACATTACACATCCAATTATCACAATGCGATATTATACGCGCACTACCTTTGTCATCGGCAGGATATATTAACATTTTTATTTTAGGATTTTTTTTTTCGCACATTTCACAGAAACTGGTATGAATAAAGGAGCTTCTACCCCATACATCTCTGTTATATTTTTGATTGTCTACAATTTTTTTTATTGCTGTATTTAAAATTCTAGTTTTAGACCAAATTTTAATACTTTGATCTGGGAAATATGTTAATAATATTTCAACAATGACATGTAAATCCATTTAATATACTATATTAAATAAATTTAGTATGATTTTTTATCAATTTAAATAATTTATTAAAATGATCTTATTTTTTTTTAGTTTTGTGATGTTTTTTGGCTTTGTGGTGCTTTTTAGTTTTGTGGTGCTTTTTAGTTTTGTGATGTTTTTTGGCTTTGTGGTGCTTTTTAGTTTTGTGGTGCTTTTTAGTTTTGTGGTGTTTTTTGGATTTGTGGTGTTTTTTAGTTTTGTTGCTCTTTTTTTTTCTCCCTCCTTTCTTTGTTAAATCTTTCATCATTGTGTATTCTTCGTCAGATTCCTCAATGGTGTTAAATCCTAAGTTACCGTAATAATTAACTAAAAATTCAGCTACTTCTTCTGGTGTTTTTTGAGATCCCGGCTTTACAGTTGATTTTTTATGAACCTTTAAATATATTTTATCTTTACCATCACTTATAACTTTATCTTCGAATAATGAAAACAAAGTGCGAACAAGCAAACCTTTTTCTTTTGGCTTTTCATCACCTAATCTTACGCTACAAATTTCGTTCGCAAACCATTTTTCATCTTTTTTTTGGAGTGTCCCGCTCGCAACTTTTTGAGGTTCTTTACTTTCACCATAATATGTTACAACACCAAAACCCTCAGTAACAGGATCGAATCCACCCCCTTGAGTCGCCAGATCACGAATGTATTGGCTAGGATTATGAATGTATTCGGGAGTTACAGTATTCGGACCAAAACAGCTTTCTTGCCAAAAACCCATTTTTGCGGGTATATCATCAACATTATTTTTAATTTCTTCATCATTATATAATTTTTTACTAACCGACATATATAAATAAATAATATAAAAATTTTTTTTTACGCATATTGGTCCATAATCTTAATTTCCAAAGATCTTAATCTCTTATTATCTAAAATATTATCCAACATTAATTCTGGTGTATATTGTTTAAAAGTTTCCATTCCATTGCTACAAAAATTGTTTAAAAGAACAGAACTATATCCGCTTATAAATGTTACGTTATTTTGTGATGTTTTTGCCGGAAATCCATCTGTTAATCGTAAATTCCAAAAAAGAATATGAGGAATATTATAAGCCTTATTAAATTTTGAACGCAATCCGGCTTCTTTATACATATCTTTTATGTTGTCAAACATAGTGTTCATATTTTGTTCATTATTTCCTTCATTATTTACTTCATTACTTCCTTTATTATTTCCTTCTATATTAAACCATTTCGTGTCAATTTTCATATCAGAAAATACAGCTAAAACCATCCCTTCAACTTCTCGTGGGCTAATATTTTTCTCAACTATCACATCCAATATCATCAAAAGGGCCTTGTAAAAGTTTGTATTCATGCCCCAATCACTTGTTTTTAATTTCCAAACTTTTTTCACAAAGTTATCCGAAATATCCTCTAAATTAATCCAATGCGGGTTAGATGAAAAAGTCATTGCTCTGTGTTTGAAAGCGGGATGCGTCAATTCAGAAGTTCTAATTCCTAAACCGATCGCATTAAAGAGTGGCGTACATTTATCCATTTCCATTGAACCGGACGCATCAATCATCGAGATAATAGGAATTTTCTCTAAACCTTTGTTATTCTTTTTATTTGAATTCCATTGTAAATTTATAGCATCAACTTGCGAAACAATATTATTTGCGGTTTCCTCCATATTTGAATGGCTATACTCTTGTGTTCGTTGTAATTCAATAGCATCTTTGACATATTCATACACATTTGCCCTCTTTCCATGTATTTTATGCCGTATAGGATCAACTTTAGAGGCTTCTCTGTGGAAATGATAATTTTCAGCACAGTTTTTCCTGTCTTCTTTCTGAGAGCGAACAGTATTATCTTTATTAATATTCATTAACGCTCTTCTATTTCTTCTTAAAGTTTGCGTCGTTACATTATTAAAATCCAAATCACTCCATTTATCATGGCACATTTTAATTTGCGCGGTATCTAGTTTTTTATTTAAAGTTATTAACTGTTTTTTTAAAGTAATATATGCTTTAATTTTTGCCTTTTTATGTTGCTTTTCTGTTTTGGCTGTTTCCAAAAAATGCGGATTCATTTTTAAAGCCATTTTTTTAAACACCCAACCAAAAGCGCTTTTTTCTCGCGGTAACCATCTCGCTATCAGCGACAGTCTGTCATTTTTGTTTAAAGAAGACGATTCATAAAAAATATTTATATCAGTATTCAAATTAATAATCGCAATATCAATGGCTTTGTTTATTAAAGGGTGGTCGTTTCTTCCTGATCGCTCTTTTACATATTTACAAAAATATTTAATATCTTTCCACGAACCATAAGGATGCGATTCCCTATCGTCATTTAAAACTACCATTTGTGTAAAAGCGTATTCGGCTAGTTCGGGATAATATTTCCACCATACCCATATTTGCATAAACGCTAATTTTTGCTCGCCTTTTCCAGAAATTATATCACGGGTATGTCCAATTAACTTATAAAGTTTTATAAAATGTTTCATATTGGAAAATTCATTATTTTTTATTTTAATTAACATTTCTTCTAATTTTATTTCTAGTTTTTCAGTATTTTCGCTTCTAACCAATTGAAAATAAAATTGGACAATTTTACTTGTCAGATCTTCACTCCATCCCAATTCAATATGCCCTTTTTCATTGAGTTTTTTTTCGTAATTATCCATGCTGGCGATGAGTGACGACATTTGATAGTATAATATCTATTTTTAAACCTTTAAGTGTTTTCTTTTGGTTTTTTTATTGTTACTTTTTGTAGATTTAATATATATTTTTTTGGTATTTGTTTTTTTTCTTTTGTCTTTCCACGTTTCAAAAAATATTATGTGAAGACTATTCATATCCGTAAAATATTCAATTGAATTATCCCATTTTAAATCTTGAATGCTATCTTGTGGATTAATAAAATCATATTGTTGTGGATCTTTTATTAAGCTTTTGATATTATTAGGGTTTAATGTTATATTATATTGTAATATGGATATTGGTCTATAGTTTTTACTATTGTAATTCATATTTTCTCTTAATAACTTAACCAATTGTTTTTTTTCCAACACGCCATTATCCGTTAAATTTTCTCTATTTTTTTTTATGTAAAAAAGATTACTATCTCTATCAACGTATAAAAAAAATACATTAATAGTAGCAACTTTTTTTTTATAGAATTTTTCATACTTCTCATCAACTTTTTCAAATTGTGTAACCCAATCCGTATTTAATTCTTCTTCCATATTAAAATAGGTTTAAATAAAATGATTAATATTTAAACTTATTAAATATTAATAATACTGTTGTTTTTTATCCTAATTCTGGAAAATCTTCCGCTTCTTTTGCTAAATCAAATTGTTTTGGTGGTTCTACCTTTGTTTTTTTCTTAAAATTAAAATAAGATTGTTTTTTCTTAGTTTTATATATTTTTCTTTCTCCTTCACAAATTTCTCCCAAAGAAATACTGAGTGTTTTATTTCTAAAACGACCTTCTTCAACAATTCCATCTGAATTTGACCCATGTCCATGTCTTTTCATAAATCGGTTTGTATTATTTTCAAATTCTCTTTTTCTTTCTTCTTCAAATTCAATATCGTTTTGAATACCGCCCCACCGACTTGTTTTTGGAATATTATTTTTTTCTGAACTGTTACCGTCTAATTTAAATCTGTTATTCGGCTGTGGTGGTTTTTCATTTTGGGAAATATCATTTAAATTAAATCTGTTGTTTAAGGGAGGACCACTATCATCAGTTTTAATATCATCAAAATTAAATCTACTGTTCGAGGGTTCTGGTTGAATTCTATTAGATTTTCTTAGGAAAGGATTTGACATATTGGTTTTAATTATATATAAAATTATTTAATATATGGTTTAAATCAATTTTATTTATTATAAACTATAAAGTATTTAAATATATTACATTAATACATATGTGTGTTTTAATATAATTATTATAAAACAACATGTCTTTCTTACAGCCACCCCAATATAAAAAAAAATAAATATATTTGTGATCATAACATTTACAGAAAGATGAATTAAGTATTTTTTTCTAATAACCATAAATATTCTTTAATTTCCTGGCTTTTTTTCTGTCGCTTATAATTAGCAATACCTTTTAGTTTATTGTATGTTTTATGAGTTACCGGAATTTTTGTTACAGTACCATATTTTTTTAGAATTTTATCAAGTTTAGCAAGTGGTATTATACCACCATTATTATAAGATACCAGAATAAATTTAGCTCTGGTATGTTGTATTAAATCTTCAAAAGTAGCCTCCGCATGTTTAAAGCTATTATATTTGGATTTTATCCAATTTTTCGGTTGTCCTCGATATGTATCAGGAATTGGTTGTGAAATATCCCAGTTGTTTATAATATCTAACAAAAAGTAATAAATCACATAAGGATGTTTATTATAGGGCGGATCAAAATACATTACGTCAACTTCTTCTGGTAATGTTTTTACCCAATCATTTGTATCTATTTGTGAAATATTTATTTTTGATTTATTGGGAGAGAAATTAGGCATATATAACTCTATTTTTTTTGTAATTCTATGTAAATCCGTTTTAGTTTTCCCACCGAAAGCACCTTTTCCGTTTTCTTTATAAAATGCCGAAAATTGTCCATTTGTATTAACATGAATACTGGCTTCTATTAATAAAATCGCAAGTAAATAATCTTGTATTGTATCCTCGACAAAATTTTTTATAAAGTAACGATATTTATCAATTCTGATAGCATTTTCCTTTGTATAATAAACCCTATCAGTTGTTTTTATATTTTTTTCATCAGGGGCGCACCAGTACTTGCTTATAAAATCATTATATTCGCTATGGGGATTTTCAGCATAATTATTTGCCTGTGTTATAAAGGTTTGTATTTTTTCCTTGGTTTTTTTTGAAGGAGAAGAGAGAAAACAAGAATTTAATGTTTTCGAATAACCAGCTATATCATTTGTATATACCTTAGATGCTTTTGTTTTAAATAACCTTGAAACAATTCCACTACCCGAAAACCCATCACCCAATATTAATGGACGATTTAAATGTGTTTCGATTTGATCTATAATATTGCTTATATTTTCTAACAACTTTCTTTTATTTCCCATATATGTTGGTATTTGCGTTGTTAAATATTTTTTTTCCATATAAAATAATATAAAAAAAAATGTTTAAATGTTTATTCTTCAATTTTGTGACAATTTCTAATAATCAAAACCTATTTTTTTTTCCATAAAGGACATTTATGTAGTGTAATAAATCCTTTTCTAGCATCATAATGAATATCATGTTGTTTCATGAAAACATCAGGTAAATATTCGTGTTTTTTGTTATTTAAATCTGTTGTTTTAATGACATCATTATTCTTATAATAAAGACGCCGCGCTTTCGTTTTTTTGCTTTTTGGTTCTTGTGTTGTGGGTTTTATGATATATGCGATGGATACTATACGACCTTCATTTATTTTTACATCGTGTTCTTTTTCACAATGAACGCATAAATGTGCTTTTTGCGAAAACCCTCTATCGCAAAACCTACATTGAAATGGTTTGTCGCATTCGTTAATATGTTTGGCATTGATATGATTTACCAAACACATACGACTGTTATATGATTTATAATCGCAATGAGGGCATTTGTAAACAGTTTTTTTTAATTGTCTGTTTTCACGATAATATTCTGTGCTATTGCGTGTCATGGTTTGTTTTCTTATTTTAAAATGATTAATCAGCTTCAATTTTTTATAAAACCCACCATTTTTATTAGAAGATATTGAAACATGTACAAGAAGTTCTTGGGTTGTTATTATATTAAATTTATTAATTGCTATTTTAGACAATACTTACAGTAGAATAGCACAGCATGATAAAGTGAAAAAATAAAAGATTTTTTTACGGTTTCGTTTCATCAACTAAATCATTTTTCTTCAAATTGTATCCATTTCGTTGCGGCACTCTCACAATCTACCCAAAGATACCGCGCTATCTGCCCTCAATTATACCAATGAATAAAGAAACTCGATTATCAGGGAAGAAATAGATTATCAGCTCTCGTTTTACAAACAATAAATCGTACAAAGTAAAAACATTCTCCCATTTTTTAAATTTCTCTCCAAAATTTTATATACATTCTTTTTTATATACTCCTTCTTAATTTCACTCTTGATAATATAGTCCAAAAAAAATTGTCATATCTCATATCACAAATTTTTTCTAATTTTTTTTAGATTTCCTTCTTTTTACCTTTGACTTTCTCCCCTTCAATTTCCTTCTTTTTACTTTCCTTTTTGTCTTTCTCCCCCCTCTGTTTTTCCAAGTTTCATCGAATCCCGCCTCATCCTCCCCGAACACCTTTTTTAATATTAACATATCTGCTTCATTGATTTTTTTAAACATTTCTTCTGCGCCAGGTTGTCTATTTTTATCTGGATGCCACTTCATCATCATTTTCCGCACTTGTTTTTTAAACTCTTTTTTGTTTGTTCTTTGTGCTAGTGTTGTTACCCCCAGGATATCCCAAGCCCAGTTTACCGTACCCTCGGTAAAGTTTTGCTGTTGCTGCTGCTGTTGTTGCTGCTGTTGTTGTTGCTGCTGTTGTTGTCGTTGTTGTTGTTGTCGTTGTCGTCGTTGTTGTTGTTGCTGTTGCTGTTGTTGTTGTTGTTGCTGTTGTCGTTGTTGTTGTCGTCGTTGTTGTTGTTGTTGTCGTCGTTGTTGTTGTTGTTGTTGCTGTTGTTGTTGTTGTTGCTGTTGTTGTTGTTGTTGTTGTTGCGGCTGCGGTCGTCTTGAATTGTATTTACTTTGAGTGCCTTTATTACTATACGCACCAGAATTCCTACGTTGTTGCTGTTGTTGCTGTTGTTGTTGTTGCTGCTGTTGAGGTCGTTTTGAATTGTATTTACTTTGAGTGCCTTTATTACTATACGTACTCGTGTATTTATCGCTTTTTGTAGTTTTTTCAGTTCTCTTAAAGTTTCTTCTCGAATCGTATTTTCTTTGAGTACCTATATTACTATACGCACCAGAATTCATAGGGCGCGCTTGTGTTTTATGTTGTTCCAACATTTTCCTGTAGCCTCGAGGAGGTGTCTTGCTCCTCAACCGCCGACCGGCATTTGACGATGTGTTGGGATAGTATCGCCATTCCCTCTGATGAAATCTCATGAATTTATCTACATCAATATCTTCACCAAAATTATTATCTTTCCACAAATCTAATAATTTGGCTAAATGAATTTGATTATTACCAGTTTTAATTTGCACAAAATGAAAAATGTTGTCGTTGTTTTTTAATTCCAATATGCCCGACCTTCTAATTGGAATCCAAAACTCCCATTCTGCCGTAGCCTCATATTCCGTATCCATTCTACTTATATCATTAATCTTAGCTTTATTCCAACTTGGTGCGTATGATAAGTTGTTATAATAGTAAATTGTATGGCTTCGTGGTATAGAGAACGTATTCATATATATATATATTATATTTTTTTTTAATATTTACATAGTATAAATGAGTGATCAAATAGTTGAACCTCCAGAACTTCATAGACTAATTTCAACAGATACCATACCCGGAGAACTTGTATGGAATAATCCAGATGACCCTTTTGAGGTTGATATGACACCCGAAACACCTGGTTTCCACCCAAATCGCGAAAGGCGACAATTGGTTGCTGAAATCAATAGATTGGTCCAAGAAAATAATCGATTAATTGAAGAAAATAATTTATTACATCAACAAAAAGAAAATTTAGAAAAAAGTGCCGATGTTCTTATGGAAGCTTTACAAGATTGCGAAAAAAAAATAAACTCTGGGAAACGTAAGGGAGGCAAAAAAACAAAAGGTAAAAGAAAAAAAAAACGAAAAACGCGAAGAAAATAAAAGTTAATTATGTTTGATTCAATATATAATCTATAGTTTTAGTAAATATAAATTATATTTAAAGTTGTTTTATTTTTTTCTGGATTTTCGCTTTTTTCTGGATTTAGATTTACGTTTATGTTTTCTTCGTGTTTTTTTTCTTTTTTTGCGCGACTTTTTTCTTGATTTTTTCTTACCTCCGTTTAAATTTGACTTGCCTGAAGACTGTTTTTTTTTAGATAATTTTACAGGCTTGCTTGTTGTTTTATAATTAGATTCATCCTCAGAATCACTGCCAAATAAATCATCCATATCAATATCATCATCATCATCATCATCCTCCTCCTCGCCCTTTGCTTCTCTCTCTTCTCTTAATCTTTTCAATAACGCTTCGGTGCGTTGTTTATTTCTTTTTTTTCTTTCCGTATCTGATAATGGTTTTATACAAAAACCTGTTTCAGTATCACATTGTGTATGACCTTTTAAGTGCGATAGACTTAAACTAAGTTCTCTACAATATTTATCATGATTGGGAAAATTAAGACAACTGTTATATCCACCGATTTTCTTTTTTTGTTTTCTTCTAAATATTTTTCTGCCACCACCGCCATAATCAGCATTATCACCAAACAATTCTTCGTCAAATTCATTCACTAAATTTTCATTTATTCTTTGTTCTTCAGCTTCTTCTTCTTCTTCCTGATGTATCGCTTGTTGTTGTTGCCTCAATCGTCTTCTATTTACATCTCCCATTGGCTTTACACAATTCCCTGTATTTGTATCACAGACAGTAAACTCGTTTTCTTCGGTAGGTCCATTTTCCGCACGCTCTCTACAAAAAGCATCAGGGTCTTCATGCCAAGAACAATGTGGGTATCCACCTTTCTTATTTTTTGTTTTCTTTTTCATTATATATATATATATAAATAAAAAAATATATCATAGATTTCTTGTTTTTTTATTTTTTTATTTTTTATGTTTTTTATTTTTTTATTTTTTTATTTTTTATGTTTTTTATTTTTTATGTTTTTTATTTTTTATTTATAATTTTCGGAAATCACAGCCGTCTAGCCAGAAACACATTTGTGGAGCGTCAACTACAGTTGCGTTGGGATTCCACCACCCCACAACATACGCACCATTCGTGTCTTGTTCTTCATTCATGTAAATGTCACAATCTTTAAAATTTTTTAAATAAAATTTCAAAGCATTTTTAGCTTTATTTTGAAATAAATTAAGAGCCTCCATACCTTCTTCAGATTCTTTTGCCGCTTTTTTTAATTTCATATGTTTCATTACAGATATAATATGGCCTGTAAACATTGCTTTAAAATCAATTTTGGAGAGTTCAACTTTTTCCAAAGCAAATTTTGAAACAATGTCGTTTACTTTCACCACATCTGGGTCTTCTTCGTCATCGTCACCACCAAAAGCATTACCGCTGTATACCGAAATTTGACCTTCAACAATCATATTGGACTGAGCAACATAAATGCCTTCTGGGACATTTTCGTAATTTTCTGAGATGTTTTCCCAAGAATCTGAGCACAATTCTGAGCCAGTGATTTTACATGAGATAACTTTAACCATTTTTAATTATATAATATACTTTATTTTTATATCAATCCAATAAAACATAAAAAATACTTCAATTTTATTAAAAAAATGATTTAAAAATCGATATTTGTCACATTACCCAATAGTAAAATATCTTTTGTACGTAAATTATTTTGGGTATAAAAATCGGAGAAAGAAATAATCCTAATATAGTTTTTGTCGTTGTTTTATTTTTATACGTTTTTCACGATTAATAATAAGTTTTACTTTTTTTGGGTCTCCACATATTGTGTCACCGCAGTGGTCAGAAGCGTTCCACGAAGATTTTATATTTTTTTTGGTTTCGTCATGGTGGTGACCCCACCTACCCAAAGCAATAGGCTTTTGACTTTTAAATATATTTTTAAATCTTGAGAGCATGGTATTAATAATAATTTAATATTTTAAATTATTATTTTCAATTTAACGAATAAAAATTTACATTTAATGAAGTGTAACTTTTATTTAATGAAGTGTAACTTTTATTAATTTGTTTTCTTTGATTTGCTTTGTTCGCTGTGAAATAATGTGGCATTTGTAATTATTTTTCTTTTGTCTTTTGCTTTGGGTTTTTGAGTAAATTTCATTGTAAAACCAACCGATAATAAAAATAAACCTATAAATATTAATTTAGATATGGGAAATTTTTCATTTTCATATAAATATCCAATAATAAAAGCTAAAAATAATTGTGAATATTGTAATACTGAAAACAACGTTGGTTCCAAATGATTATCGGCTTCATAAGTGAGTGACATACCAATATAGCATGTTATTACAAAAATAGCCATCATCTTAATAATATTGATATGATGAAGGTCGCCTATTAATTTTTTGTTGGTTGTTATTATTGCCATGAATGCGGAGATTAACATTAAAAATGCCGATCCTGTGGAAAGAAAAACTTCCTCATGTGGATTTTTATCGGTAACATACTCCGGTAATCTTATAACATTATACGCATTCATTATATTATATAATAAAACACCTAAAATACCTATAAAAAATTTAGAATCCACATTTTTTAAAGCGCTTGTAATTGGTTTAATATAAATTAACCCTAGTGTCAAAATAGATGAAATAATACCAATTATTTGAAACATATTCATTGGATTGTTGTTTAAAATTGAGTCACCAATTAATATAAATGCCGGTCCCATCATTTTAACAACAATAGCCAAAGAAACGGGTATATATTTAAATCCTACAAATAATCCCCCCGTTTTTAAAATATTGACTATGTTTGTAATAAAAAATTTAGGTTCTGTTAATTGTTTTAAAAAACTAAAATTTATTTTTCCTTCAAATTTTAAAATAATAAAACTAATTATTGCGTAAACTGTATATGCCAATAAAACATTTATGAAAGGGTGTAATTCTATATCTTTAACAAATAAACCTTCGCTCGCAAAAATTAACACACCCAATATTTCCAATATAGAATAGATTAATGTATTGTTCATTATTATATTAAATAAAATATTAAAAATTGAAGTTAAATAAAAAATAATAAATTTCTTTATTAAAACTAAAATATAAAAAAAATGGCGCGTAATTTGTCTACAACTACGACAAATTGTATTATTTCTTCGAGATTTTGTTGTGACTGGTGTGGTGAATTTAAAAAAAGAGGTTCAATTATATCAAACAATAAACAAACTTTATTTTATAATAATGTCTCAGATTTAATTTCAAAAACATGTGTGTTTAAAAAAATACCATTTGATATAAGTATGAATATACGCTCATTTCTCTCTTACAACACAAAAAATATTTGCTGGGATTGTTCCAATTTTAATATTACATTTACAAAATCCGGTCGAGCTGTTAAACAACCAAGAAAATTTCAAGACATCAAATTTGTCAAAGGGTCCGGCATATCTGGCTGTGACAGTTTTGACCACGGTTATGATCATGGGCATCATTATGATAATGAGCGATTTATGCCAGATTATAACCTTAATAATTTTATAGTAAATGATGATGATACAGTTATAAAAGACAATATTGACTTGAGTGACAATTCTGAAAGTGAATTTGATTTCGACGATAGTTCCTCGGATGAAGACAGTGGAAATGATGATGAATGGGATTAAACGCAAAACAAAAAAAAATGGAATACAAATGTCAAAATAATAGATAAATGACTTGGACAATCACTCCTTCAAATTTTTCCCATATTTTTTTTTTTGAAATCTTTCTAATTCTTCCTTTATATGTTTTTAATTCAAATTTAACCTTGCAATTCCACTATAGTATACACTATATCACCGTCATTTTCAATAAGCATTTCTATAATTTTTGCTCTACTAATATCATTAGGTACATTAGTCATAACCGCATTAATATCTTGTTCTCTCTTACCATTTTCTATATCATCTATAAGTTTCTTTTTTTTATTTGCCTCCTGCTGCTCATACTTCTGTTTTTGTTTTTCTTTATACTCCGGTGTTAAATATTGTTCGTTTCGCAACTGATTTTGTCTTTTTCTCTCTTCTTTCGTATAATATTTTATTAATTTTTGTAAAGTTGGAAAAGATTTTCCTGATTTAGTTACTATTTCATCCGGATACTGATATGCTTCTTCGTTATCTTTGGTAAAGGTAAGAACTATTTTATTCAAATATCTTGTAATGTTATTTGTCATGTTATTTGTAACGTTATCTAAAATATATATAAATTTATATATATTTTATAGTTCAATTTCTTTTTAGATTATTCAATCTATACAATTAGGTGTTTGGTTCTCCATTTTTGGTTTTATTTCTTGTTTTTCTTCTTTTTCTTTTTTGTTTTTGCTAAACGTTTTCGGCTTTTACTTTTACCCTTGCCTGTATTAGTATTTTTGCTTTTAGTTTTGCTTTTAGTTTTGCTTTTAGTTTTGCTTTTAGTTTTGCTTTTAGTTTTGCTTTTAGTTTTGCTTTTAGTTTTGCTTTTTTTCTTTTTAATTGTCTTTTTATTAGAACTAGAACCTTCTGATTTTCTAATAGGAGATACTGAACGCAAATTTACACGGACTTCATCGGGATGAGCTTTATAATAATTTTCAGCAATGACTTCTCTATTTCTTTTTATGAGTTCCATTTCAAGTTCGTCGTCGTCTAAACCCTTTAATGAACCAAGTGATTCAGGTGAAGAATAAGGCGATGGTGTTCGTGGTTTAAATAAAATGTCTATTTCATTATTCAATTGATCCCCAGAGAGTTCTTTTCTTTTTAATTCGCAAACAATCGTCCTGAGTTTTCTAACAAATGAACTTAATTGACTTTTTTTAAGTTTTTCATTACTTTCATTTTCTTTTCTCTTTTTTATTTTTTTCTCAGCCTTTTTGATTTTTTTAATATTGATACCAGATGGTAATTCTTTATAATGTTCGAAATAATAAAGTATATCGTTTTTAGTTACTTTTACCATTATATTATATAGTAATATAATATATAATGGAAATAGAAAATTTGTTAAATGATATTAATATTGTTTGTCCTACAAGAACTCAAAAAACTGGTAAAAAGGTATTAGCGGATCTCATCAAAAATCGCAATAATGATCGTCTTAACCAACTTGGGGATGAGATACCAAGAATTTTTTTTGAAGCACTATTCTTACAAGAACCATATAAATTGAAAACACATTTGGGGATCGGAACTGTTGTCGGTAAAAAAGAAGAGGACGAGAATAAAGAAGAGGAGAGAGAAGAAGGATTTTTTTATAACAAAACCGAATTTGGTGGCGATGTCGGTAAGCTCGCAGAATGGGAATATAATGCGTTTCGCTTCACCACCACCACCGCAGAAGACAGCGAAGAAGACAGCAAAGAAGACAGCGAAGAAGAAAACGAAGAAGACAGCGGAGACGAAGATGATGTCGATTCTGATAATTCTTTACAGAAATTAGTTATACAAAATATAGATAAACATTTTTCAAATTTTTTTTCTCCAAGTGTGTATCTTTTATATAAAAAATTAATCAAATATTTGTTCTTATTGAGAGGTAACGAATTAACATTTGAAAATTGTATTCCTGTATTTATAAGAAACGCGTCCATTAGAAATACAACAAGTACTATAATTTATTTTGGTATATATACTAAACAAAGTTTTGAAGATAACCCAACAATGACTCATTATGATTTTTTATATTTTGAAAATGGAAAAAAAACATTTCAACAATATCAAGATAATATAGTTTCTTTTTTAAAACAAAGCAAACGCAATGAACACAAACCACTGACTAGAATAAATCCTATTATATTAGATAATCCTCAATTATTTTTTCATAATGACGGGATTTTGGAAATTGAAAAAACCAATGTAAACAAAGAATTTATGCGAATTAAAGAAGATGGTTTGGATTTTTGGTTAACCTATTTATTTATAGATAATCAACACGATTTAGTTGGTGGGCAAAGAATATTTGACTCATTGCCTAAATATACAAAAGGTCCTAAAAATTGGAAAAAATATTTTTCACATATTTCTATTTTTCGGCTTTTTGGTACAATGTTCCATAATCAAAGTATGGATATCAATGATTCTTCAACAAATGATTATAGAATAAATTCAGACGACACGTCAATGGATTTATTAAAATTAGATTCTCTTCATTTAAACTATGTTTCTCCTGATACCCAGCATTATTATATAGTAAAAAGAGAACAAGAGGAATCAATATTTGATTATGGTAAGGGACACTCGTTTACTATGAAATCACCTCATATAAAAGAAATTTTAATACCATTCGGAGATACTAGCTACTTGGCAGATAACGATTGGTTGGAATATAACAAAATTAATATAGTTAGGGGTTTAGATAATGAGTCAACTCTTTCAGGAATGAGTGGTATATGGGGGTCATTAAAAACAAAACAAATAGAAAATGATAAAGCATTTAATGAAATATATAATATACGAAAACCTTTATTTCAGAAATTTGGCGGCGGAAAAAATTTAAAAGAACATAGTAAAAAAAAACTTATACAGCATGGTGGAATAGGCGAAGCTAATGTGGATTGGGAACATTTATTTCCTTCTTATTATAAAGAAGCAGATAAGAATAATATTAAAAGTTCACAAAAATATTTTTCTCAATCTTGGAAAAGTAATTTACAAAAATCATCGGATCACTTAAGAATAGTAGTAGATAGTTCAAAGAAAGGAAAGGTAGTTTCTAGATTCACAGGAGGAGACGGAGATGGCGATGAAAATATGGTTGGTGCGGAGAGCGCGATGGCCGATGCGTCTGTATATTCAGGTAAAGAAATACCAAGAACATTGGTACCGCTAAATATACTTATGAATGAGGAACAATATGAAAATCCATTTATATATCCATTATTTTATTTACCAAAAACCCAGTCAAAATCACAGGGAGGATGGATATTTATTGAAGTTAAAAAAAAATTAATAACGAATAAAGATATCGCGAATTCTAGAAAAATCAATAAACTTTTCCTTAACTCATCTTCTTCTGCTTCCTCTGCTGGAACATCAACGATGACAGAAAGTGATACAACGAGTGAAATGGCTATATTTAATAAGATAATGGAAGAGTCATATACAAAATATGTTGTCAAATCGGATTCCTTTTCAAAAGAAACAAAAGAAAGAGCGAAAGCAGCAAAAGACGACAAAGATGACAAAGATGACAAAGGTAACAAAAATGACAAAGATGACAAAGATGCCGATAATATAGTATATATAGGGTATAATAATACTAAATTTTCAAATAATTTTGATCAAGTAGATTATCCTTTTTACGCACACTCAATGACATTTCATTATTTTACAGGCGTTGAAGATATAGAATCATGTTACCAGATAATAAAAGGAAATAGCACGTCAAATAACTACTACCAAGCTACTATTTTACAAACAGAAAAAACGCCAGGTGTGTCAGCATTATTTAAGTTATTGGTACAAATTGGTTTAGTAATAACAGAATCAGTAGTTCCGGAAAATATACTTAATATGTTTTCAATGATAGAGGGTACTAGAGTAGCACCGTTAGCTGATACACAATGTAAATTAATATTACAACTAAAATTAATATTACAAACTTTTGTAACCATTTCGAGAAACGATAAGCCACATTTAGAGACTTTGAGAAGTTGGATAGAAGTAGTTGATCATATAGAGAGAAAAGCAGAACCTTCATGTAAAGATAAATATAATAATTGGATAGCGAAAGAAATAATTAAGTTTGAAGAATATCCCGAGGGATTAATAGATACAATCGCATTGGCAATAAAAACAACCGGTGACATACAAAGAGCCACGGATTCGGTTTTTGAAAGGGCATACTTGGTAACATTTGATGGTTTCCTTAGAGACATGATTTATTATGGATTTATGTGTAAATGTATTTATGATGAGGGTAAAAATTTATTAGAAATTTTTGACGCAACAGGTGTTAATAATAAAGAAAGCAAAGAAAGCGAAGAAAGTAGTATTGTTAATACTCCAAGCATAATTAATAAATCTAATCTCCAATTACTTTTAAAACATGTTTTTACAGATGGTGTATTTTTTGATAAAAATAGGTATGATTTTCCAAATTTAAAATTATCCAATGTAGATTTATCAGAATGGAATTCTCAAAAAAATGAAAAATATTGGGTTTTTGAAGACGAAAATAAAGATGGTGATAAATTTTTATTTCCACAACATATTTTATTTTTACAACTTTATGGGTTTATTTTAATAACTATTTATTTAAAAATAAAAAATAAAAAATTTAAATTAATATCCGTTATTAGACAAGTTATAAGAATAGATCCAACTGAGAGAAAAAATTTAAATTATACAGATACATTTATTACTAATTTTGACGCAGCATATAAAATATTAATAAAATCATTAAAAGACCCATCGGAGGATGGGGCATTATTAACAACAGAACCGAGAATAAGAAGAATATACCTGGCCTATTCTTCTTTTATAAATACAATATTAGGAACTGATTACGATATAAGATATCCAAAAAAAGAACCGTCTCATTTTAAAAATGATGAAATGTCCGAATCCTCTGATAAAGATCTGGTAAATTTACACAGCAAAGTTTTAGATTTATTATCAAATTTAAAAAAATGTTCTGGATCCGGCGAAAAGAAAGAAGGACTGGAGAGTCACACGGATAAAGATTTGACCTTAAAATTACTAGCGGATCCTGTGTTTAAAACATACCAAGTAAAAGGCATATTATATAGCGAAGATACAACTAGTTTTATAGCTTTTATTACAGAATCGATAAATAATATTAAAAGCGATATATTAGATGAGTCGATACATCTTAATCCTGATGAAAGTATCATAACATCGTCTATGACAAGACGAGATAAAACAGAGCAAACAACACCCGTCATAAAATCAAATTGGGAAAAGTTTACAATAAAACCAAGAAATTTTAAAAAAAAACATCGCGGGGCACCAAGAAAACCAGTGGATTATGATCCTTATTTTTATTTTGCGAATGTGAGCGATGAGCCAATATTAGTATATTTTTTAAATAATAAGGGATATTTAATTAATAAACAAAGTGTCTCAACCAAAGAACAAACCAAAGAACAAACTGGAGAACAAAACAGAGAATCCAAAAATGATGAAACAACTATAAATTTTGATAGCCTCGCGAGACAAGGTATACATTTTAAAAATTGGTCGGCTGAGGCGAGAGAAATATTTATAAATTATATTATACAAATCGCACCCGATTCAAGTCACCATAATATGTTGATTTTTGATAAAATGGTAAGAAATGTCGCACCAAATTTTTGGAGATATAATAGTGATATCCCATTTAGATTAAATTATATTATTGAAAACCAGATGTCCGATGATAAACCACCATTTATAAGTTATCTAGAACAATTCACAAAGTTAGAAAATATAAAAGGTGGTCGTAAAATTCAACGTGGTGGTAACAGGCAACAAAATGAAATTATTACCAAGTTAAAAGAAAAGATTAAAGAAAAATATACGAAAATAAACAAAAAAATATTATATGAACTTTTGGAGGAAGAAAAAAAAAAGAGCGAAAAAGATGTCAAGAAAGATGTTAATAAAGAAAGGGTGGATAACGAAATAAAATTTAATAAAAAAATTTTAAAATTTATTAAGGGTGAGGGATCTAAAAAAATATCTAAATTATTAGATAATATTATTGAAGAATTAAACTTATTAATAGAAAAAATAAATAAAAGACCTACGGATGTAAAACAGGAAAAGGTATCTATAAATGAATTAATAAAGTCGATAATAGAATTATCTATGCCTATAAATATACCGGATGATATTGAAGATCCTGATAAATTTAAACCTATGCCTATAAATATACCGGATGATATTGAAGATCCTGATAAATTTAAACCTATGCCTATAAATATACCGGATGATATTGAAGATCCTGATAAATTTAAACTAAATAATTTTTTGTTTGTTTTTGATAAATTAGATCAATATTTATCACTTTCAAATTCTAATTACGAAATTCAAAATAAAAAATTAGCAAACGAATCAATTAACCAAAGAAAAATATTACTGTCTAGCAATGATTTAATGAAAATATCAGATAAGGATATTGATAACGTGTTGGAATATTTAAATGAAACTGGTAATATTACTTTTCATGACGATGGTGGTCATGATGACGATGGTCTACAAGAAATAAATCTGGTATTGATATATTTATATCCTCAAATAGCCGAGAGAATATACTCAATCATTGAAGACGTAGGTCATGGTAAAACAACACAAAAACAAAGTACATATCATATGTTATTTAGGGTATTGGCACATCTTCAAAACTGGCTAACATATAAATTACCTGCTGAAACTCAAAAAATCATAGATATAGATAAGATCAGAAAAAAAAGTAAGTCGGATATAGCAAATAAGCGTAGGGGCGGTGGTGATTTTATAGGCGTTCATCCAACAAAATGGGATTATAGGAATGATCCTACATCTATTATGAGAATGACCAACATTTTGAATACTTTGTTAACAGAAGAAAATTTTGAAAATATTACGGAAAAAATATTAGCGGGTACAACATTAAAAGAAGCGAAAGATACTGGGGGTAAAAATAAAAACGGTGGTGGAAATAAAAAACGTCAAAGAAGAAAAACAATGAAGAAAACACATAAAAAATTAACTATAAAAAGAAAAACAAAAAGGATAAGAAAATAGGCACGAACAAGAAAAAATTATATAAATTAATTTTATACAATGAAAATATTTCAAAATAAAGACAAAGAAGTTTTTATAAAAAAAACCGGACAAAATAAATATTTAATAAATATACCTTATGATAAAATCACCAAAACAGGACAAAAAAGAAAGGTTTTTTGGGTAAATTTTCCTTGGTGGAATTTAAAAATTTTAAAGAAAACAGATTTAAATAATGGATCAAGAGAGATTATTGTTCAAGCGGAAACAATTCAAACGTTGTCTGAATTTCTGAGTAAGAAAAAATACAATATTAGCTATCAAATTGCTTTACAATTATTTACTGATATTGGAAATCAAATAAAAACTTTAGAACAATTTAGTTTATATATCTCTCCTTTTGATTTAAATAATATAGTTGTCATCGGAGAACATTTTTTTTTTATGGAAGACACAAGTAATATTAATTTTTTAAATTCAAACACAATCAAAATAAATCCAACGCAATTAACATTAATACATAGCTGGCAAAAAAATAAGTTTTCTAGTTTAGAAATCAGGAAAATCAAATCACTTCCACAAACTATACCAATCCAATCATCATATTTTAATCTAGGTGCTTTAGTAGTGTTTTGTTTATTTAAAAAATACATAAATATAGAATCAAAAAAGATGGAAGATGAAGTGGAGACAATTATTGAAAACATTAAAGAAACAAAGCTATATTGGGCATTAAAACGTTGTTTAGAAGTTAAAGCAGAAAATAGATTTATTTTGTTAATTTAAAAAAGAAATAAAATTTGTAAATTTGGAAAAACAATTATCGTTGCTTTAATGCGTGTATAAATTCTATTATTAAATCACAAAAATAAAGATTATTTAAAGTATGTTTGTTTATATATATATAGAGTAAATGTCTCTTGCTATTTTAAAAAAAAAAACAAAGGCAACGTCACCTTATTTTAGCAAAGAACATTGTTTTGTTTTAAATATGACCGGTAGAGGTGGTGGTATAAAAACAAAACTAAAAAAAAATGCTTGCGCCAAAGTAGAATATATGGATACAAAAAGTTGTAATGATAAATGGGAATTACATAAACCAGCACCACAAATGGGTTATGGTGTTTATATTAATAAAAAGGCAAAAGGAAGCCACCGACCATCTGGTTATGAATGTAAAAACCCGGTTGATTGCGTTACCACAAGCAAACCCGTTTGGAAATTAACTTCTACATATGACTCGAGTTTAGTAATTGAAAAAAATAAATTAAAGGCACTGAATTGTAATAAATATGACACGCCATTGGATTCTATCAGTGGAAAACCTACTTCTGTAGCCAAACCTTGTCCGGCTGGTGTAAAACAAAACAAGAGAGATCACACCTCGATAAACAAAAAATGGTGTAATAATGTTACTAAAAATTTAGGAGGCAGGCGATCCGCAAGCGAACAAATTGCTCGACATAAGGGAAAAGTGTTAACGCATACGTGTTTGCCGAATGTAAATGATGAAAGAATTTTAAGTTTTGATATAGTTGATGGAATTATTACTTTTATAAAGCAGAGGTCTTCATGTGCGAAACCATTAATCATAAGAGGGTTTCCTTATAAAATTTTAGTTCAAGTGAGCAGTTCAACTAAAATTAAAATTTACACCAACATGTCAAATAATCCGTTAAAAATGTGTGACGTGTTTTATGACAATGAAGAACAAACTAATAATTTTCAAATAAAAAAATTAAAAGTTTCCGATTCATTTTGTTCCAATATGAATCCTATTCTTTATTTTGAAACTTCAAAAAATAAAATAACTATTAATATTTCTAAATCATATAAGGGATACGCCTTAACGCCATCGCAATCTAAACCAAAACAATGTCATTAAAATTATTTAAACTTTGTTAAATAATTTTAAAATTTAGGCAAAGGAGGCGGTCCGTATTTTGCCGTTCTATAAAACCAAATAGAGTTTCTTATATTTTTTGGTAATAAATTCACTAATCCCCATTTTTTCCAGTAATTACCTGGTTCCCAAAAACTTTTTTTTTCACCGCCATTTTGTTTTTTTTTTGTTTTATTTTTTCTCGACAAAGGTCTCTTTTTTAATGTTTCTCGAAAATGACTGAATTTCTTATTTTTTCTTATTTTTCTTATTTTTCTTATTTTTCTTTTCTTACTGTTGTGTTTTTTTTTATTTTTTATTTTTCTACTATTTCGCATATAACATATAATAATAAAATAAATATATCAATATTATATATCAGATGTCGATTGCCGTTTTAGCAAGAAAAACAAAAGCAACCGCTCCTAGATTTAGGAGCGATAAATGTTTTATATTAAATATGACTGGTCGCGGTGGTGTTATTGGACAAAGTGCGAAATCTAATAATTCACAGTGTAAAACAAAGGGCGGTTGTAAGAACGGACAAGTTTCTACTTGTTGTAATGCTAATAAAATTTCAGATGACGATAAATGTAACAGGTGGTCGAATAGCAACTCGCGCCCAGCTCCACAATTAAGTTATCGAAATTATATTAATAAACGCTCTAATTCAGCTTACCGACCAGGCGGATTTAAGTGCTGTGGTAATATTACTACAAATAATATTACATGGAAACAAATGCCAAATATCTCTGCAAGTGAAATAACACAACAAAATAAAGATAAACAACTAGGATGTGAGGGAAATAAAAAAACATATTGTAAAAATAATACAGTTAAATATATGGAAATTGAAAAAAAAACAATGGTTATTGAAACAGATGGTACAATATATGGTTATGAAAATGAAATAGTGAATATAGGTAAAATTAATAATAATATAGTAAATGGTAGAAATATTTTATTACTAGGATTAGTAGTATTTAACAGTGATGATATATCTTTTGTTTTAGAACTCGATGATATCACAGATTTTTGCTTTCACTCTATTATTTTTAATAATTGTTCAAATAAACAAACAAAACAGTATTTCTTTAAAGATTCAAAAAAAATAGAAAATGAAGATAAATTTATATGGCAGGCTAAAAACAATGATGATATTGATTTTTGGACAGAAAATACAAAAGAATGTGTAACTGTTACTTTTCAAATTTTAAAAGAAAAAAAAGAAAAAAGATATAATATTACAAAAACGATGCCATTTCAAAATAACCGTAGACCGCGTGCCAATACTTTTCTAAAATTACAGAACCTTTGTAGGTGGTAGATTTAAAAAGAGGCATTTGTCATTAATTTGATATTTTCAGAATCCACGGGTATATTTAATTCATTTTCTAAAGTTACATATGTGTAGTTTATTTTTTTTATTTTTTTTTCGCATTTATTATTAAATTTTTCTTTAAATACAGATGTGTTTATTTTTTTTTTACATTCAGGGCATAAAAATGCTTTGAAAATAAATCTATATAATGTATGTTCTTCTATTTTATAGTCATGTATTCGTGCTGTTTTAGTTCCACATGTTAAACACGATTGTATCCAACCGTCTCTGGGAAGGTCTGATGATTGCGACAACTCAATAATTTTGTCTATTTTCATATATTACGTTATGATTAGATTTTTACCTCTTAAACTATATCTTTGTTTAAAAGATTTATATAGGTAATCTGATGGTCTTTTTCTTAGTTTTTGTTTGTAAGTTATTTTTTCGAATATTTTTAAGAATAAATGTTGTGTTTTATTTTTATTTTTTGATCTTGTAATCATTTAATTAATATGATTTTTTATCTTTAATAGTTTCCTCTAAATCCTTTTAGTGCGTATCGACTACCCAATGCGCTCCTATCGCACCCATAAAAGCTATATCCCTCCAATCTGGATTTGTATAATCTGTTCTATATATAATACCAATAATTACTGTTACTGAAGCAGAAAGTCCTGTTATCCCGGCTATGTATCCCATTTGACTTAATGACATTGGTCCCATATTTATATTTAATAAATATATAAATAATATTAAAATGAATTTATATATTTAATGTTATCTTGTTTTTTTGGTATTGCTTTTTTTATTTTTCTTCTCTTTTTTGTGTGTTTTTCTTTTGCTTTTTTTTCTTTTGCTTTTTTTAACAACAAAACCACCCCCTTGTTTCGTTTCACCGCTATTTTGTATGGTCTTTTTTTTTATTGGATGTAGTAATCCATTTTCCATTACTATTTCTTCATCTGTAATATCTCTACCAATTGCTTCTACTAATTCTAAAAATAATTTATATGATATACGACCTTGTGTTCTGACTTGTGATTTACTCATTTTAATAGCTGGTTTTACTATTAATGTTTCTGGATTGGCTCCCATTAATGATGTTTTTATTTCATTAATTTCGTTATAACAGTCGCGTGCAGCTTGTAAGATTTCTGCATCGCTTGATTCAGGTGTCGTGGGTCCTGATAATCTACGATCTTGGTATAGCCCTGTCAAATCATTAAAATGCGTCAAAGGTATATCAGGGTTTATAAGCCCACCCAATCCTTTATCACCGTTTTTATAACTCTTGGCTTCAAATACTTTTTTTTCCAACAAATTCATTTTTTCGGTCCAATTTTCAATATTTCCAAAAACAAGTTCTCTATCTACTAAGCCTCTTAAAAAAGGAACATTATATATTTTATCAATACACAAACACATCACGTTCTCTCCTTTAATTTTTTTTTTTTTCATTTCGTAAAACCCAACTATCATAGACCAAGGGCCTTCCTCAAAATGATGCCAAATTCTTTCTATCTTACCCATACAAACGTCACACCCTTTTTTAATTAATTTTACTGATATACCATCGCCATATTTTTCTCTTATGGGTGTTCCGTCTAAACAAACTCCATCCCAATTAACCCCCATTAATTTTTCTGATATATCGTGAGGCGCCGTTGGATCGAGATTTGAATTTAATTCCCAGTCTGAAAATAAAGAAGCTTTGTCGTCCCTGTATCCGATGTCGTCTATAAACATTTTACAAACTGGTCCTTCCCATGCTTTTCCGTGTGCTGTTTTAGCCATACTACATACTAAACATGCTTGTTCAGAGTCACCCGTTTGACATATATGATTACAATTAACTTCTGCTGCCATTTATATAATATTATTATATTAAATAAATTGATAAATAATATTAAAATGAATTTATATATATAATTATCATGTTAACTGGAAAAAAACGTATTGCCACCGATAAATTTTATACAAATTCAAATATAGCGGACATTTGTTTTCAACTTTTTGAAAAATATATCAAAAAAAATACATTAATTATCGAACCAAGTGCGGGAAATGGCGCGTTTTTGCGTTGTTTAAAAAATTATAAATACAAGGCATTCGATATCCAACCCGAGCACGCCAAAATTGAAAAAAAAAATTTTCTTACGGTGGATCTAAACTCCTTCGATGAACCTTTGGTATTTTTAGGTAATCCACCTTTTGGAAAACAATCTTCAATGGCAAAAAAATTTATTAAACATATTACAAAATGCGACAATACTACAACAATCGGATTTATTTTACCAAAAAGCTTTAAAAAAGAAAGCATGCAGAAGTGTTTTCCGTTGAATTTTTGGCTTGTAGAACAAATGGATATTTCCGATAATGCTTTTAATATAGCCGGGAAAGTTCATAATGTTCCCTGTGTTTTCCAAATATGGGAGAAAAAAGAAAAACATCGTATTATACCTCCTTATCCTGTATCAAAATTTGTTGATTTTGTCAAAAATGATGGAAATGCTGATTTCACAATTAGACGCGTTGGTGTTTATGCGGGAAAACTTGACACAAATTTAAATAAATCACCACAAAGCCATTATTTTATAAAAATGAAATCTGGTTTCGATTTAAATATCTTTAGAGAACAATTTAAAACTATTGTATTTCCTCATGACAATACCGTTGGTCCAAAATCGATATCGAAAAAAGAACTCATAATTGCTATAAATCAATTATCTGTTTAATATATTAATATTTATATTTATAAATATTAATTAGGATATTATATACGACTTTATACACTATCAGGGAATTGAACCCTGGGCGAAAGGATGGAAGCCTTTCATGTTGCCACTACACCAATAGTGTTTGTATAAAAACTTGCGTTTTTTTATTAGATCAAAAATCCGGTGAGGGTGAGTTGAACACCCGACCAATCGATCTACAGTCGACCGCTCTACCAACTGAGCTATCTCCGGTTTAATTACGTTCAGGTGTTATTTTAATAAATTTATGTTTGATAGGTGACACTCGCCTATACACACTTGCCCTCTCTTCGCACTTGCCCTCTCTTCGCACTTGCCCTCTCTTCGCACTTGTCTTCTCTTCACACTTGTCTTCTCTTCGCACTTGCCCTCTCTTCGCACTTGTCTTCTCTTCACACTTGTCTTCTCTTCACACTTGTCCTCTCTTCGCACTTGCCCTCTCTTCGCACTTGCCCTCTCTTCGCACTTGCCCTCTCTTCGCACTTGCCCTCTCTTCGCACTTGCCCTCTCTTCGCACTTGCCCTCTCTTCGCACTTGCCCTCTCTTCGCACTTGCCCTCTCTTCGCACTTGCCCTCTCTTCTCACTTGCCCTCTCTTCTCACTTGCCCTCTCTTCGCACTTGCCCTCTCAACACACACTTGTCTCTCGTAACACTTGCTCATACATAATTTATTATATTTGATAAAATATTTGCTGTTTCCTGAACCGAACATCCAACACTTATGCTCCACAATATTCAATGTTATGTTGTCTTTAAGTATTTATATAATAATGTGTAAAAATATGTGTAAAAATATGTGTAAAAAAAAAATTTTATATTACAAAGAGTTTTTATACAACTTAAACTTCCAGTGCCCCATTGTTCCATTCTTCTATTTGAAGGCGAGATGCCACAAAATCGGTTACGCTAAGTTGAGAATTAGATACATTTTCACCATCACTCTCACCATCATCTTCTCCATTATATTCATCTTCGTCTATTAAACTAAGAATTTCGTCATTATCTCTTCTAAATATGTCATCTTCATCATCGTCGCTTGAATCGTATTCATCGTTATTTTCTTGATTGGTTTTGGTAAAAACAGCACGACATAATGGACAACTTAAAATAGGATGGTTTGCTTGAAATGCTCTGCCATAACATTCCCAACACACACAGTGACTACATGTTGCGCTTTTACAAACATGCTTTGCCTTTTTTGTTTCTTGACAAATCGGACATTCAACTACTTGTTCGGCATTACATACAGAGCAATGGTCGCCGATTTTATCGTGACATTTTTGGCACATTCCACTACATTGATGATTAATACATTTTACTTTTGTTCCAGATAAACAATTTTCCAAACAGCACCCGCACGTTGTTTTTCCAAGATATGTGTTTTTATGTTTTTCGAGAAACTGCTTCTTACTTTCCGGATTTAAATTATTAAACAATTCGCGGGCCATTTCCACGGCTTCATTTTTGATATTTTCCACTGCCTTGAATTGAATAATTTTATCACCATCCTTAAAAATATTATTTAAGGAATTTGAGATTTCCATGCGGTGTTCTCTCCAGTTCGCACCACTCAGCGAATACAACGGTTCCCATGATGTTTCTCCATATTTTTTAACTGCGACAGCTGGACAATCATCGACATTCGATACGCGAATATTTCCTTGTTCGTCTTCTTTTGCTCCGTTGTATAAGAATACTCGATTCCAGTTGAAATTCATTTTTTTTTTGATAAATTATTGTTGTTAAATGTTAAGTATCTTTTTTTTTTTTTTTACAAAATACTTCAATTTTTTTATTTTTTTTATTTTTTTTATTTTTTTTATATTTTTTTTATTTTTTATTTTTGTTTTATAAAAAATTGAATATAATTATTTTAAAAAAATTAAATCATATAAATAATATTTTAATATGACACCACAAGAATTAAATAATATTCAAAATCAATCAGACGCACCTACAATAATATTGATGTTTATTTTAGCTTTAATATTTATTATTGGCATGATGTTCAGGGATTAATAGGTATTAATTACTTATTAATTTACAATAAAACATACTTAAAAAAATAACGATACATTAGTTTGTGAAGGCGGTATATGTGAGCTGCTTGAGGAAATTCTTTACACTTCCCTTTTATAAATAAGACAAAAATGCTCCTTTAGCTCAGTTGGTAGAGCGTGTGTCTTATCAACACTTGGTCCTGGGTTCAAGCCCCAGAGGGAGCAAATGGGAGCACGGAAATGGGAGCACGGAAATGGGAGCACGGAAATGGGAGCACGGAAATGGGAGCACGGAAATGGGAGCACGGAAAATACCAACATTCCCGAGCGGTCAAAGGGGGCAGACTTAAGATCTGCTGCGTATGCTTCGTGGGTTCAAATCCCACTGTTGGTATCTATAAATACATTGTGGTATTTATATGCTTGAATAGCTCAGTTGGTTAGAGCGCACGACTGTTAATCGTGAGGTCACAGGTTCGACCCCTGTTTCGAGCGTAGCTGGTAAGCTTACAATATACATTTAGTTGGCGTCTAGCAACCATAGGCGTTTACACATGAGAGAAAGTAGGGTAGTGGGATGAATTATATGATGAAAACATTAACAGGCGGGTATCTGTTATGTAATAAATGGGATTATTTTGAAAATAATAATCTAGCGACTTGGCGGAGTAGAAGCGTGTTCGGCTCATAATCGGAAGGTCCCAGGATCGAAACCTGGAGTCGCTATTTTAATTTATATAATATGTGTTATACTACACATATATTATGGGAGAACGGTTCGCCTCTATAGCACAGTGGTAGTGCGTCTGACTTGTAATCAGAAGGTCTCGAGTTCAATCCTCGATGGAGGCTATGACAACGTGTCCGAGTGGTTAAGGAGGTAGACTTGAAATCTACTGGGCTTTGCCCGCGCAAGTTCGAATCTTGCCGTTGTCATGTTGGGTGTCATGGGATTTTTTTTTGGCCGCTTGGTCTAGGGGTATGATACTCCCTTTGGGTGGGAGTGGTCGCGAGTTCGATTCTCGCAGCGGCCCGTGATTTATTATAGAAAAATCAGATAATAATAATAGAAATCTGTAACGACCCGCGTGGCCCAATGGATAAGGCATCACGCTTCTAACGTGAGGATTGTGGGTTCGAGTCCCATCGTGGGTACTTTTTTTAATTAGTATTTTCAAATACTAATTAAATTTGGATTTTTTTGTTTAAAATAATATTTATTTTAATATTATTTTAAAAAATTGATTGTTTAAAATACATTTAAGAATTAAACAAATAAACACAAGTATAATATGACTTCTCTTACATCAAACTCAGCGAATTCTGTTGTAGAAGACGCAATTTTATGTCCCATTCTTCAGACACCCATACGTGACCCGGTTGAAGGAAATGACAGACAAATTTATGAACGCAGTGCCATTTTAAAATGGTTATCGAAAAAACAAACTTCTCCTGTTACACGAGAGCCGATGACGGTTAATGATTTAAAACCGGCAAATTCGGCTATTTGTTACTTGTGCGATAAATACCACTCGGGAAAGATGGGAAAATCACAAGTACAATCCAAAAGTAAAATTTTAAATAATTGTCAATATTCTATTAATGATAAAGCACAAACCGATAAAAATACAAACGAATTACATTTATCTTTATTTACGGAGGGTGATGAAGAATTTGATATCAAAGACGCGCCACCTGTGGACATTGTTGTTGTAATTGATAGATCTGGTTCAACGGGTTCGCCAGTGGAAAGCCAGGACTCGACAGGATCAAAACAAGAAGTTGGATATAGTATCCGTG
>Ga0206130_10000396_pt1 | contig 74594 bp, 63 predicted proteins | sample Helgoland_Spring_9_FD_148637 | JGI IMG/M metagenome (GOLD analysis project Ga0206130, IMG submission 148637) | Pelagic subsurface seawater microbial communities from Kabeltonne, Helgoland, North Sea - Helgoland_Spring_Bloom_20160512_1 | ecosystem: Environmental > Aquatic > Marine > Epipelagic ... | reverse complement strand
TGGTATCGACGCGCCGATGGACATTCACGATTCCCCGCCTTCCGCCCTGGGCAACGGCCTCGACGCCGCGCCGATCGTCGACCACATCCTGCGCCAGCCGGGCGTGCAGAAGGCCCCCGGCGCGAAATTGACGCTATTCCTTAAACGCGAATTCCTGCCCCCCGACCTGTGCGCGACGATCATCGCCCGGATCGACATGGTCCGCCGCCCGTCGACGATCGCCGACAGCAATGGCGATGCCGCCTATCGCACCAGCGAAACCGGCGACTTGGACCCCGCCGATCCCGCGGTGATCGCGGTCGAGCGCGCGCTGGCCGCCTTTACCGGCCTGTCGCCCGAATTCGGTGAGCCGCTGCAGGGCCAACGCTATGCGGTGGGTCAGGAATTCAAGGGCCACACCGATTATTTCGAACCCGGCAGCGCGGACTATGATCGCTATTGCCGCACGGCGGGCAACCGCACGTGGACCGTCATGGTGTATCTGAACGAACCGACCGCGGGCGGCGCGACCCGGTTCAAGGCGATCGACCGGATCGTCCAGCCCGAAACCGGCAAATTGATCGCCTGGAACAACCGCCGTCCCGACATGACGTTGAACCCCGCCACGCTCCATCATGGAATGAAGGTGCGCAGCGGGGTCAAATACGTCATCACCAAATGGTATCGCGAACGCCCCTGGGGGTGAGGCGTCCGCGCCCGGATCAGAAGTTCAGCGCGACGCCCAGCGTCGCGGTCGTGCCGACATCGTACAGATTGTAATAGATGCGGTTGGCGCCGCTCTGCTGATATTCCTGATATTTGGTGCCGGTGATGTTGCGCACCTCGAACTTCACCTCGGCGGGAACGCCCTGGATCTCGATCCCCTCACGCGCGACGAAATCGAGGTGGAAGCCCGGCTTTTCGCGGATATCGGGCTGGCCCGATGGCCCGCGCCGGGTCGTCCGGACGCTGGCATAGGACATGATCAGCGTCTGCTGCGACACATGATCCTGATCCTCCAGCCCCAGTTCGACATTGGCCAGGTGATCCGACTGGCCGGTCAACGGCGATCCATCGCGGAACAGCTGGTTCGCCTGCGTCACCGACAGCGGGAACGCCGCCACCGGATCGGTCGCGCCAACCTTCAGCCGCGATTTGGTATAGGTGTAATTGGCGACGATCAGTGCCCGGCGCGATGCGAAGAAATCCCCCGGCAACGACGACAGGTCGAAATATTTCTGCGTCTCGATCTCGCCGCCGTACAGCGTCGCGCGCGGCGCATTGGCGAAGCTGGTGAAGACGTTGTTGCCATCGAAGCTGGCGTAGGTTTCGATCGGATGGTCGATCCGCTTGTAGAAACCGGCGAGCGAAATACGCTGGTCGCGCGCGAAATAATATTCGTACCGCGCCTCGCCATTGTACAACTGGCTGTCGGTCAGCTGCGGGTTGCCGCGGAACGCGCTGTTCGTTTCCGGATCATAATAGGTCTGGAACACCAGCTCGCGGAACTGCGGGCGGGCGATCGTCTTCGACCCGCTCACGCGAAACTGCATCTCGGGGTTCAGCTGATAGGTCAGCGTCACCGCGGGCAGCCAGTAATCGCGCTTCAAATTGGTGGCGGGCGGTAATGACAGGAAACTGCTGTATACCTGGATCGGCGAAACGGTCTGCGTCGCGGTTTCATAACGAACACCGCCGTTCAGGCTGAGCGCCGAGGTCAGCTGCGCCTGGATCTGCGCATAGCCGGCATGGTTGCGCAGCTTGGCGCGGAACGACGGATTGCCGCCCTCATTGTCGGTCAACCCCAGCTTGAACGCCGCGACGACCGATGGCTGGAGCAGGTAATCGGGACGGAACAGCGCCACCCCCTGCGGGAAATTGCTGTTGCCCTGGAACAGGAACGATCGCCGGTCGGTGCGCCGGTTGGTGTCCGAATAGGCATAGCCCGCCGACAACGTCAGTTCGGGGATTAGTTTGTAGCTGAGGTCCGCGCCGCCCGACCACAGGTCTTCGTTCAGCTTCGAAAAGGCGATCGTGGCGCTACCTGCGCTGCGCCCGACGTTCAGCGTGTTAAGATAATAATTGCCGAACGGGTCCGATGCCGCGTTGCTGCGCGTGTAGGTGAAGCCGATTTCGTCGGGGGCATCGCGCTGGGTGTTAGCATAGCCGCCGCGCAGGTCGAGCGACAGCTTGTCGGCCAGCTTGAATTCGCCGACCAGCTGACCGTCGATCAAATGGCGTGCGAACCAGGCGGTATCCTGCTCGAGAAAATCAACGCCGGGGCTGTCCGCATTCAACGTGCCGAGGCCGAGCCGCGCCTGTTTCAGCGTGTCGCGGATATACAGCCCGGTGGCGCGCAGCTTGTTGCCGCCGAATTCCGCCGACAGGCCGAGCAGGCCGTTGATGACGATCCGGTCGTCGGTCACGACCCGGCGGAAATCGCGATCCTTCGATGACAGATCGATCGCGCTGGCGGTCTGCTGGACGATGTCGCGCGTCCGCCATTTGTTGCTGTAACCGGCGGTCAGGATTGCGCCAACCGTGCCATCGCCCACGTCGAAGGATTTGCCGCCGCTGAGCGACACCGCGGTGTTCGCCGGGATCTGGTTGTTCCGCTGGACGATCGAATTGCGGGCCGTGATAAGCTGGCTCGCGATCGCCTGCTGGTCGACGCCCGCGTCGCTGATCCGGTTGCCGCTGTTGAAAAACGACTGGAGCGCGGTCGGAATGCGCCGTCCACCGTTACCGAACCCGGTCCAGTCGCTGCGGGTCCCGTAATAGGTGTAGCCCAGCCGCGCCGTCGTCGCGGTGTCGATCCCCAGACTGCCGCCGACCGACAGGAAGGGCTCCTTGGGCGCCGATTTCGTCGTCAGGTTGATGATGCCGCCGCCGAATTCGCCGGGGAAATTGACCGAATAGCTCTTCTGCACCAGCGACGAGGCGATGATGCTGCTGGGAAACAGGTCGAGCGGGACGACGCGGCGCAGCGGTTCGGGGCTCGGCAACGGCGATCCGTTGAGCAGCGCCGACGAATAGCGATCACCCAGCCCGCGGACATAAACGAATCCGTTGCCGACGACGCTGAGACCAGTGATCCGGCTCAGCGCACCGGCGATGTCGCCTTCCCCCGTCCGCGCGATGTCGGCGCTCGACAGGATCGACACGACCTGCGCGGTCGCCCGCGCCGGATTGCCGTCGCGGCGGCCCACCACGATGATGTCGCCGCCGCCACCGGGGATCGAGACATCGGGCGTTTCCTGCGCCTCGGTCGTCGTTTCGGCAGGCGTCGGCAGCGTGCCGTCGGCGGCGGGCGTGCCCGACTGGACCTGATCGCCGGTCGGCGGGACCGGATTGGAGGCACCCGCCTGCCCCCCGGGTTGCGCCAGCGCCACGGCAGGCGCGATCAGCGCGGACGACAACAGAAACAGGCGCGCGACTTTGGACAGCCTCGACATATCAAACCCCTTGTTCACTTCGACAAGCGACGGGGCGCTGCACCGCAACGCCCCGCCTCCCCAATTGACCGTGCGGAGATCAGGTCGTCGGCAGCGCGGTGCAGAGCCCGGCATTGCCCGTCCCGAACCCGGCGGACGTGCTGTTGCAGGTCCACCCGGCGAACCAGGTGTCGGTCGCATCCTTGACCGCGCCGATATAGCTGGTCTTGTCGAAGAACCCGGCAGGCGTGATCGAGATGCCGTTGAACGTGCGACCGTTCAGCGTGCTGGCGTCGAAGGGAGTGACCGCGGTTTCGTTGGCACCGTTGACGTACAGATTGGCCAGCGTCGAGGTGAAGGTTGCGCTGTTGTTGTTCGACCCCGCGCCGAAGATCGCGGCCACGTCCGCATCGCTCGGCCCGTTCGACCCGATGAACGGCCGCGCCGTGTCGCAGCCGCTGAAGACGACCGAGCGGAACGTCGGTGCCCCGAATTCGTCGATCGCGGCGTTCTGCGTCTTCGATGCCGTCTGTGCCCGGCTGACGCGGAAGCATGGGTTGCTCACGGTGTTGACCATCACGCCGTTGACCAGCGTATAGTCCGCGCCGCCGCGAACCAGGATCGATGCCTGATCGGACGAAGCGTTGTTGACCCGGTCGATGAAGGTGAAGTTCGCCAAGTTGACGTTGTGGCGGGGGTTGTCGCCGTCGACCGAATTGTCCGAATCCGCCTCGATCATCGCATCGGCGCCGGCGGCGCCGCTGTTCGGGCGCTGGGCCACGATGACATATTGGAAGTTACCCTTGACCCCGGTGTCGGTATCCAGATTGTCGTCTTCCGCGCCGACCGAAATATAATATTTCATGTTGACGTGACCGCCGAAGAATTCGGCGCCGTCGTCGGAGCTGTTGAACGACATGATGTGATCGAGCTTGGTCTGGCTGCCGACGCCTTCGGTCGTCAGCGACTGCAGTTCGCTGTTCGCCGACAGGATGTAGCCCGAATAGCGGATCTGGACGAAGCTCAGCTGGCCGCTGTTGTCGTCGGGGCTCGCGCCGCCGTACAGCGACGGATCGACCGCGCCTTCGGTCTGGCGCTCGCAGGCGATCGTGCCCGGGGCGGCCGCCGGTGCGGCGCAATCGGTGATCGGCGCACGACCCGACAGGACGACCCCGCCCCACTGGCCCGACGACGTGTCGGTGTTCAGACCGCGGACGTTATCCTGGCTGGTGAAGATGATCGGCTGGGTCGCGGTGCCGACGGCGTTGATCTTGTTGCCGCGGTTGACGTTGAGCCAGCTTGGGCCCGAATCGGCGAAGAAGATCACGCCCGGCGCGATCGTCAGCGTCACGTTCGAATCGGCGGTCAGCGTCAGCGACAAGCCGTTGGGCTGCGTGACGGTGCGCGTGTTGGTCGAGCTGAGCGCCGTCGGCCCGCTGTCGTACCCGACATCGACGCGACCGGGCAGATTATACAGCAGCCCTGCGATCTTCGGCAGCGACACGCTGCGGACGATCCGGTTCGGCAATGCGCAGACGCGATAGGTGCCGGTCGGCCCGCTGATCGTGCCCTTGTCGGTCAACCCCTGCGAATCGGCGATCGTCGGGCACCCGCTGGCCGCGACGACGGTCGGGCTCGTGGGGGTCGGCGTCGGGGTGGGCGTCGGTGCCGGATTGGTGATGATAGTGACGTTGCCACCCGTGCCCGGCGACGCGATATCGCTCGCACCGCAACCGCTCAGGATGATCGCCGATGCACTTGCCATCAGCACGTTACGCAGGATCGTCATGTTTGCCCCCTTGATGGATCGGCGCATCATCCGCCGATCATGAAATCCAGCTGGCGACCATCATTGGCCGCTCAGTTCGACCCGGCGGTTAGGGGTGGTAGATGATAGTAATATGACAATGGCGTTAGTTTTCGTCGCCCGGTGCGGGATTACAACATTGTCAGGATAGGAGAATATGCTTGTGACATCTAATGGCAATGAAAGTGAAACATCATCGTAACATTAAACGAATGGTCGATACTGCGATCGCGAGCCGAATCAGTGACGAACGCGAATGTCGGCGCCCCAGATCGTCCACCGCCCCGATTCCGGATCATTCGCCGCAGGTGCAATCGCGCGACGCAGCATGACGGGGCCTTCCTGATCGAGAATCTTGCCCGACGCCGCGATCCGCGCATGCACCTTGACCATGACGGTCACGAACTGCTGCCCATCGGCCACGTGAATGTCGCTCGGCGCGCCGACGACGGGGGTATAGACGTCATAACGCGCGAATGCCTTGGCGAAGGCCGCCGCATCGCCCCCGCTATCGGCGCCGCCATGCCCCCAGAATTGCCGGGCCTTGGCGAACTCACGCTGTTCGAGCAGCGCCATGTAGCGCACCACGATTCCTTGCGCTTCGCGGGCGGCGGCGCTCGTCGCGGGCGCAATGCCGCGCGCCGTATCGGCCATCGCGGCGCCATTGGCCGCCGCGACGTCGTTGCCCGCAGAGCCGCCCCCTGGCGAACAGGCGCTGACCAGAAGAAGAAAACAGGGCATCATCGATCGGCGCATGGCGAACTCTCCAGTGCAGGACGGCGAGCGCCATCTAACGACTGGTACGGCGGCGACAAGCGCCTTGTGCCGATCCGGATGGCAACGCTGGGCGCCACGCCGGTGGCGACCGATGCAGAGTGAGATGAAAGGCCATCGCGAAAACGATGGTGGGCGCGACAGGGATTGAACCTGTGACCCCACCCGTGTGAAGGGTGTGCTCTACCGCTGAGCTACGCGCCCGGATCGCCTGATCGGTCGATCGGAAGCGGGCTCCTACGCAAGCCCGCCTGCCCTGTCCACCCCCGGCACGCGCCGGGGGTGAGGGATCGTCAGTTGACCGCGTCCTTCAGGCCCTTGCCCGCCTTGAACTTGGGCTGGGTCGACGCCTTGATCGTCATCGGTTCGCCCGTCCGCGGGTTGCGGCCCGTCGACGCCTTGCGCTTCGACACCGAAAACGTCCCGAACCCGACCAGCCGCACTTCGTCGCCCTTTTTCAGGCTCGCGGAGATCGCCTCGAACACCGATTCGACCGCCTTGGTCGCATCGTTCTTGGCCAATCCGGAATGATCCGCGACGGTCGCGATCAGTTCTTGTTTGTTCATGTGAATTCTTCCCCCGTTTCGATACGCAATGAAGTCAGAGAGTCGTGGCTTGCGCCGAATGGCGCAATAAGGCGCGCGCGCGCCGACGAGTCAAACGAAACTACTACGTAATTCCCTCAATTATAGTCGTTTCGCACTGATCAATGATGCAATTCGGCCCCCTGCGGCGCGATCGCGGCGGGCGGCAAGGCCGCCAGTTCGTCGGCGTCGGTCCAGTCGATCGCCACCAGCGGTTCGGTCAGCGCCAGCCGCAGCACCTCGTCGACATGGCTGACCGGTATGATCGTCAGCCCATCCTTGATATTCTGCGGAATCTCGGCGAGATCCTTTTCATTCTCCTGCGGGATCAGCACGGTTTCGATGCCGCCGCGGAGCGCTGCGAGCAGCTTTTCCTTCAGCCCGCCGATCGGCAGTACCCGCCCGCGCAACGTGACCTCGCCCGTCATCGCGATTTCCCGCCGGATCGGTATGCCGGTCAGCGTCGACACGATCGACGTCACCATCCCGATCCCCGCCGACGGGCCATCCTTCGGCACCGCCCCTTCGGGCAGATGGATGTGGATATCCTTGCGCGCGAACAGGCTGGGCTTGATTCCATAGCTGGGCGCCCGCGCCTTGACGAAGCTGAACGCGGTTTCGATCGATTCCTTCATGACATCGCCCAGCTTGCCGGTCAGCTTCGCCTGCCCGCGGCCCGCGACCGTCACGCTTTCGATCGTCAGCAATTCGCCGCCCACCTCGGTCCAGGCCAGCCCGGTCACCGCGCCGATCTGGTTTTCGGTCTCGCTCAGCCCGCGACGATATTTCTGCACACCGGCGAAATCGCCGATATTGTCGGGCGTGATCGTGACGCTGTCGGTCTTCTTTTCGAGGATCTGGCGCAACGCCTTGCGGCATAGTTTCGCGATCTCGCGCTCCAGCGTCCGCACCCCCGCCTCGCGCGTGTACCGCTGGATCAGCGCGCGCAGGCCGTCGTTGGTCAGCGTGAATTCGCCGGGTTTCAGCCCATGCGCCTCGATCTGCTTGGCGATCAGGTGACGCTCGGCGATCTCGACCTTCTCATCCTCGGTATAGCCTTCCAGCCGGATGATCTCCATCCGGTCGAGCAACGCCTGCGGCAGGTTCAGCGTGTTCGCGGTGGTCACGAACATCACGTCCGACAGGTCGTAATCGACCTCGAGATAATGGTCGGCGAACTTCGCATTCTGTTCGGGATCGAGCACCTCGAGCAGCGCGCTCGCGGGATCGCCGCGGAAATCCTGCCCCAGCTTGTCGATCTCATCGAGCAGGAACAACGGATTGCTCGTGCCAGCCTTTTTCAGGTTGGTGACGATCTTGCCCGGCAGCGACCCGATGTAGGTCCGCCGATGTCCGCGAATCTCGGCCTCGTCGCGCACCCCGCCCAGCGACTGGCGGATGAACTCACGCCCGGTCGCCTTGGCGATCGACTTGCCGAGCGACGTCTTGCCGACACCGGGCGGGCCGACGAGGCACAGGATCGGCCCCTTCAGCTTGTTGGTGCGCGCCTGGACGGCGAGATATTCGACGATCCGGTCCTTCACCTTTTCCAGCGCATAATGATCCTCGTCGAGGACCGCCTGCGCGGCGGCGATATCCTTCTTGATCTTCGACTTCTTGCCCCAGGGCAGGCCCAGCAGCACATCGAGATAATTGCGCACGACGGTCGCCTCGGCGCTCATCGGCGCCATCGACTTCAGCTTCTTGAGCTCGGCGGTCGCCTTGGTCCGCGCTTCCTTGCTCAGCTTCAGTTCGGCGATCTTCTGGGTCAGATCTGCGATTTCGTCGCCATCGCCCTCTTCGTCGGCATTGCCGAGTTCGCGCTGGATAGCTTTGAGCTGTTCGTTCAGATAATATTCGCGCTGGGTCTTTTCCATCTGCCGCTTCACGCGGCTCTTGATCTTCTTTTCGACCTGCAGGACGCCCAGTTCGCCCTCCATCAGCGCGAACGCCATCTCCAGCCGCTTGGCGGGATCGGTTTCGACCAGCAACGCCTGTTTGTCGGCGACCTTGACCTGGATATTGGCCATCACCGCGTCCGACAGCTTGGCCGCCTCGACGAGCTCGCTCAGCTGCACCGCGGTTTCGGCAGGCAGCTTGCGGTTCAGTTTCGCATAATTTTCGAATTGCGACACGACCGACCGCATCAGCGCCTCGACCTCGATGCCGTCGGCGGCGTCTTCCTCGATCATGTCGATCGTCGACGTCAGGAAATCGCCCGTCTCGTCCAGCTCGGCCAGCCGCCCGCGCGCCTTGCCCTCGACCAGCACGCGCACCGTACCGTCTGGCAGCTTCAGCAATTGCAGCACGGTCGCGGTCACGCCGACCTCGTACAGATCCTCACGCGTCGGATCGTCGTTCGCCGGGTCGAGCTGCGCGACCAGGAATATCTCCTTGTCGGCGGCCATCGCGGCCTCGAGCGCCGCAACCGATTTATCGCGACCGACGAACAGCGGCACGATCATGTGCGGGAAAACGACGATGTCACGCAGGGGAAGAACGGGATAGCTTGTCATGGATACTCCGGCGGGATGCGAAAACCGCACATCCCTTCGTCTGCCTATATGGGAAGGATGAAGCGTCCATCAATCCGGCGCGTGTCGACCCCGATAATCCACCCCGATGTCGCACCCGGATGTTCCACCTTGTCATCGGGAACGTCAGGCGCGACACCGGCGATCGTCCCAACCGATCGGATGACGATGACGCGCCTGCTTCCTGCCCCCCTGACGCTTGCCACCTTGTTCCTGCTGTCCGCCGCCGCGCCGGCGGCCGAACCGGGCAAACCGCCGCTGACCGCGCAGACGACGATGTCGGGCGGGCCGCTCGACCCGGCGCAGAAGAAAGTCACCTTCGACAGCGCCGACCTGGCGATCGAGGTCGACCCCGACCGCGAAGTCATCAACGCCGCCGCGACGCTTCACTTCACGACGCTGGACAAGACCGACCGGATCGTCGTCGATCTCGACAAGAATTACACCGTCACCAGCGTTACGGTCGACGGTGTCGATCCGGCCAGCGTCGCCAATCCCGAAGGCCGGATGACGATCAAGCTGATCAAGAAGGTAAAGGCTGGCACCGCCCTCACGGTGAAGATCGTCTATGGCGGTCGCCCCCACACGGCCGTCCGCGCGCCGTGGGATGGCGGGTTCGTGTGGTCGAAAACGCCCGACGGCAAACCCTGGGTCGCGACCGCGGTGCAGATGGAGGGATGCGACCTGATCTGGCCCTGCATCGATTATCCGACGTACGAACCCAAGAAGATCGATCTCCACATCACCGTACCCCGCGGGCTGAAGGCGCCATCGAACGGCAAGCTATTGGGCGTCGAGCAACTGCCCGACGGGCGATCGATCTGGAACTGGGAAGCGCGCGACCCGACGCTGTACGGCGTCTCGCTCAACGTCGGACCCTATGACGACGTCACCGGCACCTACAAGAGCCGCTTCGGGAACGAGATACCGATGACCTATTGGTATCTGCCGGGCGAGAAGGAACAGGCCGAAAAGCTGTTCGCCGAATTCGCCCCCACGCTCGACTTTTTCGAAAGCGTGATCGGTCCCTATCCGTTCGGCGACGAAAAGCTCGGCGTCGTCGAGACGCCGCACAAGGGCATGGAGCATCAGACGATCAACGGGTACGGCAACCATTATGCCAAGACCCCCTGGGGCTTCGACGATCTGTTCCAGCATGAATTCGCCCATGAATGGTTCGCCAACCAGCTGACCGCGGCGAACTGGGACGATTTCTGGCTCCACGAAGGGTTCGCCGCCTATATGCAGCCGCTGTACGGAAAGTGGCGGCGGGGCGATGGCGTCTACACCGCGATGATGCTGCAGGCGCGGATGGGCATTCAGGCGACATCGCCGATCGTCGCGGGCAAGCCGCAGACCGCGGAGGATGTGTACGAAAAACAGCCCGGTCGCGGCGGGGATATCTATACCAAGGGCGCGTGGACGCTCCACACACTGCGCACGCTGATCGGCGACAAGGCGTTTTTCGATGCGATCAAGCTGACCGTCTACGGCACGCTCGATCCGCGCCCGGGCAATTTCACCCCCGTGTTCCGCACGACCCCCGATTTCATCGCCAACGTCAACGCGACCAGCGGGCGCGACCTGCAATGGTTCTTCGACGTATATCTGTATCAGGCCGCGCTGCCGCACCTCGCGCAAACCCGCGCGGGCAACCAGCTGACGCTGGCGTGGCAGGCACCGGGAGGCAAACCCTTCCCGCTGCCGATCGAGGTCGCGGTCGATGGCATCGTCCAGACCGTCCCGATGACGGGGGGCATCGCCACGATCACCGTGTCGCCCGATGCGCATGTCGTCGTCGATCCGATGAGCCGGGTGCTCAAACAGGATGACGATGTCGATGCCTATCAGGCGTGGCGCGCCGCCCAGGCGAAGGGCGACGCGAAGTGACCGTCCTGCGCCCACCTCGCTCGATGATGGTCGGCAGCGTCCTGGCGGCGCTGATCCTTACCGCCGCCGCGCCGCTCCCCAAAAAGGGGGAACCGGCGATCACCGCACAAACGCAGAAATCGGGCGGCCCGCGCCCCGCCGAACAACTGGCGTTGCGGTTCGACGATGCGGACCTGTCGTTCGAGGTGCTGCCCGATCGGCAACGATTGAACGGAATCGCCACGCTCGGCTTCACCGCCACCGCACCGGTCGCGCGGCTGTTGATCGACCTCGATCGCAATCTGCCCGTCACCGCGATTCTCATCGATGGCGTCGCGCTACCGCGGACAGCATGGACGAACCCCGACGGCCAGCTGGCGATCACGCTGCCGCGCCGTCTGGCGACGGGACAGCGCGTCACCGCGCGGATCACCTATGGCGGGACGCCGCACGTCGCGCTCAACGCGCCGTGGGATGACGGGATGGTCTGGTCGAAGACCCCCGACGGGCGCACCTGGTTCGCGACGACGGCGGAGGGCTATGGCTGCGACCTGTTCTGGCCGTGCCTCGATTTTCCGACCGGCGAACCGGCGTTGGCGACGATCCACATCACCGTGCCGCCGGGGCTGAAGGCGCCGAGCAACGGAAAACTGCTCGGTATCGACACGCTCCCCGACGGGCGGACGCGCTGGAACTGGCAGGTCAAGCACCCCAACACCTATGCGATCGCGCTGAACGTCGGGCCGTATGAGCAGATCAGCGGCACCTATCGCAGCCGCTATGGCAACGACATCCCGATGTTCTATTGGTATCTGCCGGGCGAGAAGGCGAAGGCGGAGGGGCTGTTCGCCGAATTCGCGCCGACGCTCGATTTCTTTGAAGCGATGATCGGCCCCTATCCCTTCGGCGATGAGAAACTCGGCGTCGTCGAGACCCCGCACAAGGGGATGGAGCACCAGACGATCAACGCCTACGGCAACCATTATGCCAAGGCGCCCGAGGGGTTCGACTGGCTGTTCCAGCATGAATTCGCGCATGAATGGTTCGGCAACCAGCTGACCGCCGCCAATTGGGACGATTACTGGCTCCACGAAGGCTATGGCAGCTACATGCAGCCGCTCTACGGCCAGTGGCGGGAGGGCGATGCCCGTTATGCGGTGATGATGGACGCCCAGCGCGGCGGTATCGCCAATGCGGTGCCGATGGTCCGCGGGCGCAACGTTACCGAAGAAGACGTCTATGAGGCGGCGAACAGCGGCCCGGGGCAGGACATCTACACCAAGGGATCGTGGATGCTCCACACGCTGCGCTATCTGATCGGCGATACCGCCTTCTTCGACGCGACGCGGCTCGCGGTCTACGGACGAACCGATCCGAAGCCGGGCAATTTCACCCCCCGCTACGGTTCGACCACCGAATTCGAAGGCTTCGTCCGGCAGGTCACGGGCAAGGATTATCGCTGGTTCTTCGATGTCTATCTGCGACAGGCCGCGTTGCCCGATCTCGTCCAGACCCGCCGTGGTGACACTTTGTCGCTGGCCTGGGTCGTACCGGGTGGCGGCGCCTTCCCGATGCCGGTCGAGATCAAGATCGGCGACCGGCTCCAGACCATCGCCATGCCGGGCGGCAAGGGATCGATCGCGGTCCCCGCCGCCGCGCATGTCGTCGTCGATCCGGCGAGCCGCATCCTCAAACGCAGCCCCGCGCTGGAGGCGGTCGTCGCATGGCGGGCCAGCCAGCAAACGGCGGGCCAGCGAAAAGGCGCGCAATGACCGGCCGCCTGATCCCGCGCGTCGCCGAAATGGCGGCGATCTTCATGGTCGGCGACGGCCTGGTCGGGCTCATCCAGCCGCGTCGCCACGTCGATCTGTGGAAGGACCAGGCGCTGGGCGCCGAACGCGCGGTCGCGCCCTTCGTCGATCGGCCCGGGCGCCGCCGCGGCTATGCGCTCGTCCAGATCGCCGCGGGGCTGTGGCTCGCCAATCGCCAGCGCGCGCGATGACGCGGCTGTCGGCCAGCGATGCGGTGGCGCTGCCCGGCCTTGCCGTCATGGCGGTGGGGTTGTTCTGCTTTGCGATCGCGCTGCTCGCGGCGCGATTGCGCGCGGGCAAGGAAGCGCGCGGCAACCCCACGCGCTCGCGCCGGTCGATGGTCGGTATCTTTATTCAGGGCATCGCGATCCTGATCAGCGCCTATGGTCCGATCCTCACGACGCTCGATCCGCTGTCGACGACGGCGCTGGTCGAGGCCGCGACCTGCGCGGCACTGATGGCGACAGCGGTCGCGCTGTTCGTCTGGGCCAGCCGCACGATGGGGCGCAACTGGAGCATCGTCGCGCGTACCCGCGCCGATCACAGCCTCGCCGACACCGGTCCTTTCGCCTATCTACGCCACCCGATCTATACCGCATTGTTCCTGCTGATGATCGCGTTCGCCATCGCCTATGGCCACAGTGCGCGGCTGATCCTCACGATCCCGCTATATGCGCTCGGCACTTGGTTGCGGATCGGGGAGGAGGAACGGTTGCTGCACTCCGTGTTCGGCACGGCATATGATGCCTATGCGGCGCGCGTGACCCGGTTCGTGCCGCGCCTGTTCTGACGCTAAACGGTCTCGACCGTCGCGCGGATTACCCCGCGAGCACCTCGGCAAAGGCCCTGACCGCCGCAGCCTCGTCACCGCCCCAGACCGCGTTCGACACCGCGAGGAAATCCGCGCCCGCCGCGATCAGCGGTGGCGCATTCGCCGGGGTGATGCCCCCGATCGCCACCGCGGGAATTTCGAACATCGTCGCCCACCAGGCGAGGATCGACGGATCGGGCCGATGCGAGGTTTCCTTGGTCGTCGTCGGGTAGAAAGCACCGAACGCGACATAATCCGCTCCCGCCTCGCCCGCTTCCATCGCCAGGTGGCGGCTGCCATGGCACGTCACCCCGACCTGTGCGTCGGGACCGAGCACGTCGCGTGCCTCCCGCGCATCGCCGTCATCCTGCCCCAGATGGACGCCATCCGCGCCCAGCCGCTTGGCCAGGCTGATGCTGTCGTTGACGATGAACGCCACCTCGTGATCGGCACAGATGCGCTGAAGAGGCTCGGCCAGTGCAGCGGCGACATGCTGGTCGATATCCTTGACGCGAAACTGGAACGCGGCGACTGGCGCTGCATCCAGCGCGCGCGCCAGCCGATCGCCGAACCCGCCGCCGACGTCGAGCGGCGAGATCAGATACAGCTGGCACGGCGGACGTCGCACGTAGCGCCGGAACTTCGCGGCAAAATCGGGATCGAGCGGGCCTAGGGGATCGTCAGTCACGCGCCCGGCCTAGCGCGTCGATCGCGCGCGCGAAAGCCGGTAGATCGTCGACGCGATGCGCGATGGCGCGAATCCCCCGCCGTCCGGGCAGGGGGTCGACCAGATCGATCACCACATTGGGATAGGCGACCAGCGCCAGATTGAGCACATCGCGCTGCTTGATCGTCGCCGCGGACCATGATCCGCGCAGACCGGCGATCATCGCGCGATCGACCTCGATGCTTTTGATGAAGCCCGCCCGCATCAGCACCCGACGGTCGTCGACGATAACCGGCAACCGCTTCATCGCGGCGATGGCGAAAACCAGCCAGAGGACCCCCAGCGCGGTCACCACCGATAGAATGACCGCGGCCGGCCGGCTCCACACCGACACCAGAATATGGACGACCACCAATTCGGCCGATGACAGCGCGACGAGCACCCACAGCATCGGCGCGACGCTGCGATGATAGGCGAAACGCTGTTCCGCCAAGGCCCCGTCGACCGCCAAGATGTCATTCCGAACCGGGATTTATTCCTCGTTCTTGTAGATGCGGATCAGCTTGTCGAGCATCGCCAGCGCCTCGTCACGGGGCCGCTGGAAGGTGTTGCGCCCGATGATCGACCCGTTGCCGCCGCCGTCGCGAATATCGCGCGCGTCCTGATAGACCGCATCGGCGCCCTTGGCCGCGCCACCCGAGAACACGTTGATCCGGCGCCCGGCGAAGCTCGCCTGACGGACGTGCGCGACGCGTTTGGCCATCGTCGACCAGTCGCCGTCCTTATAGGCGGCCACCGCATCCTTCTGTTCAATATGATCGGTCGGCAGCTTCGTCTTGATGATGTGCGCGCCGATCGCCGCGGCGATATAGGCGGCATAGGCCCCGACATCGAGCGCCAGCTCGCCGTCCTTGCTCAGGTCGCCGCCCCGCGGATAGCTCCAGATCACGGTCGCGATTCCTGCCGCATCGGCCTCTTCGCGCAACGCGCGGATTTCCTCGATCAGGTCGAAAATCTTGTCCGATCCGGGATAGATGGTGAAGCCGATCGCCGCGCACCCCAGCCGCACCGCGTCCTTGACGCTGCCCGTCACCGCCTGATCGATCGACGTCGCCCAGCTGTTCGAGCTGTTCAGCTTCAGGATCGTCGGCATCTGGCCTGCGAACGTGTCCGCCCCCGCCTCCAGCGGCCCGAGCGGCGCGGCATAGGCCGACAGGCCCGCATCGACCGCCAGCTGGTAATGATAATGCGGATCATAGGCCGCAGGGTTGACCGCAAAGCTGCGCGCGGGGCCATGTTCCAGCCCCTGATCGACCGGCAGGATGATCAGCTTGCCCGTCCCGCCCAATTTGCCCTGCATCAGGATGCGCGCCAGGTTGCCCTTCACGGCGGCGCTGGTCGCTTCATAATTGTCGAGAATTGCTTTTACGGTCGGCGTCATCATCATCCCCTGCCTAGATCTCTATCGTCGCTGGCCGTCTGTTAGCGACGACGACGATCATCGGCAACGCCCACGATTCCGGGCGCTTGACCACCTTGTCGACCTTGGTCAGCATTGGCCAACGGGGGCGACTGCGATGGGATCGATTCCCAGACTGTGCAGGCTGGGCACGCCAGCCGTCGCGCTATGCGGCATATCCGCCTCGGTGCCGACGGTGGGCCGCCCCGCCCCGGCTTTCGCGGTGATGCACATTCCCGCGGTCAGGACGATCAACGGCCCGTATAAGGATGTCCGGTCGATCCCGACCAACTATGTCATCGATCGTGCCGGACGGGTCCGTTACGCGGCAGCGGGTGCGTTGGGCCGCGACACACTGAACGAACTGCTCGTGCCGCTGCTCAACGAACCCGCCCCGGCGGACCTCGCGGCGCGTTAACGGTTCAGCGCAGCGACGCCGGGCAATTGCTTGCCCTCCATCCATTCGAGGAACGCGCCGCCCGCGGTCGAGACGAAGGTGAAATCGTCCGCCACGCCCGCCTGGTTCAACGCCGCGACGGTGTCGCCACCACCCGCGACCGAAACCAGGCTGCCATCGCGGGTCAGCGCGGCGGCGGTGCGCGCCAGGCTGACCGTCGCGACATCGAACGGCGGCGTCTCGAACGCGCCCAGCGGCCCGTTCCACACCAACGTCCGGCAATTCTTCAGGACATCGCCCAGCGCCTCGACCGCCGCGGGTCCGATGTCGAGGATCATCTCGTCCGCGGCGACTTCGTGGACGTTGACCGTCCGCGTTGCCGGGTTGGCGCGGAATTCGGTCGCGACGACGACGTCATAGGGCAGATGAACCGTGCAGTTCGCCGCCTCCGCCGCCGCGAGGATCGCGTCCGCGGTGTCGGTCAGGTCATGTTCGCACAGCGATTTGCCGACATCGACCCCGCGCGCCGCCAGAAACGTGTTCGCCATGCCGCCACCGATGATCAGGTGATCGACCTTGTCGACCAGATGGCGCAATACGTCGAGCTTCGACGACACCTTGGCGCCACCGACGACCGCCGCGACGGGATGATCGGGATTGCCCAGCGCCTGCTCGAGCGCATCGAGCTCGGCCTCCATCGCGCGCCCGGCAAAGGCGGGCAACCGATGCGCCAGCCCCTCGGTCGAGGCATGCGCGCGATGCGCTGCGGAAAAGGCATCGTTGACGTACAGATCGCCGAGTGCCGCCATGATCCCAATGGTTTCCGCATCGTTCTTCTCTTCGCCTGCGAAGAACCGCGTGTTTTCGAGGACCGCGATGTCACCCGGCTGCATCGCCGCGACGGCCTGCTCCGCCCCGTCCCAATCGACGAAGCGAACCTCGCGCCCGAGCAATTGGCTGTAGGGGCGCACCACCATCGCCAGCGACAGGCTGGCGTCGCGCTGCCCCTTGGGACGCCCGAAATGCGCCAGGATCAAGACGATCGCACCCTGGTCGGCCAGTTCGGTAACGGTCGCCATCGTCGCGCGCATCCGCGTGTCGTCGGTCACCGCGCCATCGGCCATCGGCACGTTCAGATCCTCGCGGACCAGCACACGCTTGCCGTGGATGTCGCCCATATCGTCGAGCGTCTTGAAGGACTTGGTCATGGTTCCTCGATCCTGATCTCATCACCGACGGCGATCCTGCCCCCGGTCTTCACACGGGTGCACACCCCGCCCCGCCAATCGACCGACAGCGCCGCGCGCAACCCCTCGGCCAGCGCTTCCATCCGCTCGCACGGATCGGTCTGCCGCGTGATTTCCAGCACGACATCGCCGATGCGCAGCCGGGTCCCGGGGGTTTGCGGCAGGTCCAGCCCGTCGACCAGCAGGTTCGATCGCCGTTCCTGCCAGCCGATGCTGTGCCCCACCTCGGCCATCGCCGCGTCCCAGTCGCCGCGCTCGATCAACGTCACCTGACGCCGCCCCTTGCCGCCCGGCTTCACCGCGCCGCGGCAATCGCCCTGCAGCCCGCCCTCGACGGAGATACCGACCGCGTCGATCACCTCCATCGGGCCTTTGGGCACCGCGTGACGCGCGATGCCCCCGATCGTGCCGCGGGTCACTATCTTTACAGGAAGGATGCCATCGTCGTCGCGGTATCGACCATGCGGTTCGAAAAACCCCATTCATTGTCGTACCAGGTGACGACCCGGACCAGCTTGCCGTCGAGCACCGCGGTTTCCAGGCTGTCGACGGTCGACGATGCGGGCGTGTGGACGATGTCGATCGAGACGAGCGGTTCGTCCGAATAGACCAGCACACCCTTCAGCGGACCGCTTTCCGACGCCGCCTTCAACAGCGCATTCACCTCGTCGCGGGTCGTGTCGCGCTTGGGGGTGAAGGTCAGGTCGACCAGGCTGCCGTCGGGCACGGGGACGCGCACCGCCGACCCGTCGAGCCGACCCTTCAGTTCGGGGAGCACCTCGCCCACCGCGCGCGCCGCGCCGGTCGTCGTCGGGATCATGCTCATCCCCGCCGCCCGGGCGCGGCGCAGGTCGGGGTGGATCTGATCAAGAATCTTCTGGTCGTTGGTATAGGCGTGGATCGTCGTCATCAGCCCGCGTTCGATCCCGATCGAATCGTTCAGCACCTTGGCGACGGGGGCCAGGCAGTTGGTCGTGCACGACGCGTTCGACACGATCGTGTGATCCGCGGTCAGCTTGTCGTGGTTGACGCCATAGACGACGGTCAGGTCGACATTCTTGCCCGGTGCCGAAATCAGCACCTTCTTCGCGCCCGCATCGATATGCTTCTGGCACGATTCCTTGTCGGTGAAGAAGCCGGTGCATTCCAGCACCAGGTCGACACCCAGTTCCTTGTGCGGCAGGTTGGCGGGATCGCGCTCGGCGGTGACGCGGATGCGCTTGCCGTCGACGACCAGGTCGTTGCCCTCTGCCGATACCGCGCCCGGGTAGCGCCCGTGGACGCTGTCGCGGCTGAACAGCCACGCGTTGGATTTCGCATCTGCCAGATCGTTGATCGCGACCAGTTCGAGCGCGTCGCCGCCGCGTTCCAGCATCGCGCGCGCGACCAGCCGCCCGATCCGACCGAATCCGTTGATCGCAACCTTCACCGTCATGTCGAAGTCCCCTCGCGTGGATGGCCGCGACCCGCGCGCGCCCGAATAGGCCGAGCCTTTGCGGGGGGGCGAGCCCCGCTGTCAACCGCGCGCTGCCAACCGTGGCCGCTCGCTGCGGGCATAGACGCGGGCGGTGCGACGGATCGGGCACGTGCGCGGCCAAGCCGCCGGGGCGCGGGCAAATGCGGGTTGTCGCAGGGTAATGTCATGCTATCTCCTTGCCATGGCCGACCCCCACCCCGCCACCGATCGGATCGACGCCGCGATCGCCCGGATCGAAGCGGCGATCGACGCGCGTGCCATCGCCGCGGATCGGTTGTCGCGTCGCCATGCGGCGTTGAAATCGCGGATGGCCGAGGCGGTGGCCGCGCTCGACGATGTCATTGCCCGCGAAAGCGCGTCCTGATGGCCGATGTGACGCTGACGATCGGGGGCCGGTCGCACATGATCGGCTGTCGCGACGGCGAAGAGCCGCGGGTCAAACTGCTCGGGCGGATGATCGAGGAGCGCTGGGCGGCAGCCGCGCGCGCTGCGGGCAGCACCGCGGGCGGCGAACGCGCGATGCTGTTCGTCGCGCTGATGCTGGCGGATGATCTCGACGAATCGGCGAACCGCCCGCCCGCGGGGGCCGCGGTCAGTGAATCCGCGCTCGCGCGAATCGCCGACCGGCTCGAAGCGCTGGCGGATGCGTTGGAGCCAGATGTTCTTGAGTCCGATGGCCTTGAGCCCGATGCCCTTGAGCAAAGCCCCCAGAGCGCCTAGATAGTGGATGGCGGGTTCTGCCCGATACGAGCCTTTATTATCCCTGAGGCTATTCATCTTCCTAGGGGGCTGTCCCTGCCCGGATCCTGGTCCGACGCACATGGTCCCCACCTGACGTACAGTGCGTCAGAGGATAACCCGGCAAACGACCATGGTGGGCCCGCCACTCACTATAACATTACGACGATCCCGTCCGGGCTTTGCCGCGCGTGACGACAGCGGCGAAACCGGCGCTCCGGGCGATGCTGCGCGCCGCGCGGCGTGACCATGGTCCCGCCATCATCCACCTTTCCGACACGTGGCGCCAGCGATTGTCCCCGACGGCGATCGTCGCCGCCTATGTCCCCGTCGGCGCGGAGGCCGATCCCGCCCCGCTCGTCCGCGCCGCGATCGACGCGGGCTGTGGCATCGCCCTGCCCCATGTCGTCGACCGTGCCGGCCCCCTGCGGTTCCTGCGCTGGGCGACCGATACCGCGCTGGTCGACGGGCCGTTCGGGCTGCGCCAGCCGCAGGAAGACGCCGATGAGGTCGAACCGACGATCATCCTGACGCCGCTCGTCGGCTTCGACCGTCGCGGCGCCCGGCTGGGCCAGGGGGCGGGTCATTACGACCGCGCCTTCGCCGCCTGTCCCAATGCCAGGCGGGTGGGGGTTGCGCTGGCGGTGCAGGAGGTCGATTCGCTGCCCGTCGACGCCTGGGACATCCCGCTCCACGCGATCGCCACCGACAAGGAATGGATCACCGTGACCGACAGGACCGACTCATGACGCCCAGTTGGCGCAAACCGGTGGGGATGCTGCTCATCCTGGCGCTGTTGCTGGTCTGGTGCGTCGCCATCGTCAGCCTGTCGCGGATGGTCGGCCAGTGGCACTGGACGCTGCAACTGATCTTCTACGTCGCGGCGGGCATCGCCTGGCTGTGGTTGTTGCCGATGCGGCGTTTGCTGCTGTGGATGGAGACGGGACGCTTCCACTGAAGGGCGGAAAAGGCGCCATCCGTTACCCGTAAATGGGAAAGGATGGCGCGAGTGACGGGGCTCGAACCCGCGACCTCCGGCGTGACAGGCCGGCGCTCTAACCAACTGAGCTACACCCGCTTGAGAAGCGTGAGGCGCGCCACTAAGCGACCCACCCTAGCCTGTCAACAGCCTCATCCCACGATATCGCCGTCACCGGCCTCCGGCAGCGGGGCGCGCGGCGGATTGCCGTCGACCAATGTGCCGCCTTCGAACAGGAAACCGGCGATGTCGGGCTTGCCCGCCGCGGCGATGACGGTCTGGATGATGATCAGCAGCGGCACCGCCAGCAGGGCGCCCGCCGTCCCCCACACCCAACTCCAGAAGCTGAGCGAGATCAGGATCATGATCGGGTTGATCGTCAGCCGGTGGCCGACGACGACCGGGGTGATCGCATTCGCCTCGATCAGGTGGAGCCCGTACATCAGCGCGGGCGGCAGCATCGCCATCCACACGTCGGTAAAGGTCATCAGCCCGCCCAGCGCCAGCAGGAACGCCGCAATCACTGGCCCGAAATAGGGGATGTAGTTGAGCAGCGCGACGATCCCGCCCCACATCAGGGGATAAGGCATCCCGATCGCATAGAGCATCGCCGCCACCCCCAGCCCCAGCACGACATTGATGAGCGTGATCGTCCCCAGATAGGCCGACACGTCGTCGACCACGTCCTGGATGACCCGCGCGGTCGCCATCGCCCCGTCGAAGCTGCTGCGCCCGGTGATCGTCTGGCGACGCATCCGCGTCCACCCGGCGAGAAAGAAGAAGACGGTCAGGATGCTGAAGATGAACTGGACGATCACCGTCGGAGCCGAGGTCGCAGCCAGTTCCAGGATCGAATTGGGGGGCGCGACCGCGTTCTGCGGCTGCGCGCGAACCGGGGCCGACGCCACCTGCCGCAGCATTTTGTTCACCGATTTTTCGAGCGTCGAATACAGGTCGAGCAACGGCGACAGATTTTCCTGGATCCGCGGAATCCGCGTCGGCAGCAGGCGGAAAAAATCGATCGCGGGGACGACGATCGCGGCGATCGCGATGTTGACCAGCAACAGAAACGCCAGAATGCACAGGATCGCGGCGATCGGCGCGGGCACTCGCCGCCGTTCGAGCCATTGCAGCACGGGCACCAGCGCCACCGCGATGACGAGCGCGATCGTCACGGGCAAAAAGAATTCGGCCCCCGCCTTCAGCGCGAATGGCGTCGCCAGCGCCAGGCCCAGCCCCGCAATCAGCGTGAGCGCGGCCAGCAGCCGGTCACGACGCCGCGCCACCCGGGCCGACTCGCCGGTCGGCAGGTCCGTCGACGATCTCGCGAACGCGTCGCGCGCGGGCGTCGGGGAAGTCGTCGGAAACGAGTCAGGTGATGCGTCAGCCATCAGGCGACGGTAACGTCATTTGCCGCGAGTGTAATCAGCGCTGATGATTCGACGATCAATCGCGAACAGTCTGAATGCAGACCTCGGAAAAATCGGAATGTCATGACCGCTTGCCGCTAAGTCATTAAAACCATGGTGCACCCGGAGCGATTCGAACGCCCGGCCCTCAGATTCGTAGTCTGATGCTCTATCCAGCTGAGCTACGGGTGCACAATGGAAGTGGGCTGATAGAAGGGGTTTCCGAATCGCGCAAGTGCGTTGCAGCACAAATATTGCGCGCCTAGGGAAATGATATGAACCGTCCCGCCCTTCTCATCACGCCGATGCCCGACTTGCTCGGCCTGACGCGCATTCGTCTGACCCGCGCTTTTCTGACCAGCGCGCCGCTGACCGCCGCGCTGCTGACGGGCTGCGTCAGCGCCCGGCAGAATTATCCCTCGCTCGCCCCGCGCGCGGTGGAAAAGCTGGGCTTCGCTGAACCGGTCGTCCCGGTGGTCGAGGCGGCACCCGACCCTGCCCTCGACGCGCGCATCGCCGCGAAGCGCACGGAGCTGACGCGGATCGCCCAAGGTTTCGCGACCGCGGCGGCAACGACCGATCGTGCCGCCCGGGCGGCGCGCGGGCAATCGGTCGGCAGCGATGCGTGGCTCGATGCCCAATCGAACCTCGCGGGGCTCGACGACTGGCGCGCGCAAACCTCCTCGCTCGTGACCGACATCGAACAGATGATCGCGGAACGCGCCGCGGCGCTCGCACCGGTCTACGCGCCGCTGATCGCGCTGCGCGATGCCGCGGTCGCCGAAGCGGCAACACAAAGCGACACGATCGATCGAATCCAGACGACTTTACCCGCGGCCTAGCGCGCGCCTCACGGCCATTTCACCAGCGGCAGGATCGTCGAATAATCGTCGGTCCACGCCGCGATCCGGCGATCGGGGGCCAGCGGGGTCCAGTCCGAATCGCGCGCCTCCAGCCGCGCGATGGTCGCCGGGCTACGCGACAGGGCGATCCACTGGCTGGTGCTGGCATCCCGCTCCCCGCGGGTGGGTTGGTACGAGAGTTCGGCGGCCCGCCACCCGCCTGCCCGCGCCGCCGCGGCGACGACGGGTTCCAGATCGAGGAACCGGTTCGAGATATGGACCAGCAGCAGCCCGTCGCGTGCGACGATCCGCGCATATAAGGCGAAGGCTTCGGTCGTCATCAGGTGCATCGGGATCGCATCCGACGAGAAGGCATCGAGTGCGAGCAGGTCGAGACTGTCGCTCGCCTGGCTCGCCAAGCTGACCCGTGCATCGCCGACGACGATCGCCGGGTCGGGCAGGCACCGACGCAGATAGGTGAACCGGCCCGAATCACGCGCAATCCGCACGACCGCCGGATCGATCTCGTAAAAACGCCACGACTGGCCGGGCCGCGCGTAACAGGCGAGCGTCCCTGTCCCGAGCCCAACGACGCCGACTCGCGCCGCCGTGCCGTAAAGCGACGGGAGCGCCAGCATAGCCTGACATCCCCGATCCGGGAACGTAATAGGTCGTCGGCGTCCGCTCCCGCGCCGGGCTGCCGGTCAACTGGATGCCGTGGACGGTCGTGCCATGATCCAGTTCGCGCGTCCGTGTGCCGCTGCGGATCGTATAGACCCCGAAATAGCTGCGGGTGCGCGCGTCGTCGGTCAACGACAGCCCCAGCGATCGATTGCCGCCGAACAACAGCACCGCGCCGACCAAGATCATCATATAGGGTAATCGCGCGCCCACCGATGCGATGCCGATCGCCGCGATCACGATGAACGCCAGCCCCTGATGCCCGTCCCCGAACAGGTCGGCGGGCCCCCACAGGTACAGCGCGAACAGGATCGCCAGCGCAAAGGCCACCGTCGCGATCGCGACCCGCCCGCGGACGCCGTCGGTCCAGATCATCCGCAGCGCGTGCGTCATATAGATTTGCGGCACCAGCAGACCCGCCGCGATGATCAGCAAAGGATATTCATAGGTCCAGTCGAACACTACCGGCGCCACCACACCGGCGAACACCCCGCCCAGCGCGCCGCCCGCCCCCATCGCCAGATAGAATCCCGTCAACCGGTCGGGCTCGGGTCGCATCCGGTACAGCCGCGTGTGGAGCCCGACCGCGATCATGAACAGCAGGATCAGGGCGACGGCCGTGTCGAACAGCGCATTCTGGTTGAACCCGCCCATCATCACGCCACCGAACAACAGGATCGTGAACGGCGCGACCCGCGTCAGCACGTCCGCCAGCCAGCGATCCTGCGCGAAGGCGACGCTGAAGCTGAGCAGATACAGCCCCAGCGGCAACACCCACAGCATCGGCAGCGCGACGATGTCGGTCGTCAGATAGGTCGACGTCGCCAGCATCAGCCCCGACGGCAACAGCGCCAGCGCAATCCAGGTGAGGACGGTGCGGCGTGCGGCCGGGCGGCTGGTCGCCACGGCCACCGGAGACGCCTCGCCGCGCGGCACCAGCAGCGCGCACCCGGCCACCAGCACGATCAGCACCGTATAGCCCGCACTCCACAGCCAGCTTTGCCCGCTCAGCGCCAGCCGCGGCTCGACCAGCAGCGGATAAGCGATCAGCCCGCCGAAACTGCCCAGGTTCGATGCCGCGTAGAGCGCATAGGGATCGCTCCCCCGGCTGGCGAGCGTGAACCAGCGCTGGATCAACGGCGCCTGTGCGGATACCGCGAAGAACAACGGTCCGATCGATGCGACCAGCAGCCACGGCACCCACCATATTGGCGACACCGATGCCGGAGCCGGGGCGGCGATCAGCCCGATCGGCAACCACAGCGCCGCGATCAGCAGCACCCCCAGGTGGATCATCCCCTGCCGTCGCGGCGCGATACGGCCCAGCCAATGCGCATAGGCATATCCACCCAGCAGCAGCAGCTGATAGACCAGCATCGCCGAATTCCACACCGCGGGCGCCCCACCAAGCCGCGGCAACGCCATCCGCGCGACCATCGGCTGGACCAGGAACAGCAGGAAAGACCCCGTCAGGATCGTTACGACATACAACCAGCGCCCACTCTTTTGCACCGCCGCCGTGGCCGTCGTCCTAAAGTGCGTCATCGCGGGCGGTCGATCACATAGGTGATATGCGGGCGGAGCGGATCGCCGGGGTCGAGAAACGGATGGTCGAAGTCGCCCCCCTCGACCCGGGTCATCCCCAATCGTTCCATCAGCGCCCAGCTGCGCCGATTGGCGCGCACCGTGATCGCGAACACCCGGTCGACGGTCGTGGCGCGCCAGACATGGTCGAGGCTGGCCGCCGCCGCCGCCGTCGCATATCCATGCCCGCAATACTCGGGCGCAAACCGCCAGCCGATCTCCATCTCACCACCGATCGGCAGCCCCACCCGCGCGGGCTTGATCCCGCACATCCCGATCAGCGTCGCATCCCGCCGCCGTTCGACGGCCCAGCCGCACGTTCCCAATGTCGCCAGCCAACCCCGCTGCCGATCGAACGCCGCGTCGTCCTCGCCCTGCGACCGGATCGGGCCCAGATAGCGCATCGTATCGGCGTCATTGCCCAGATCGTGAAAGGCGGCGCGATCCCGTTCGTGCCAGCCCTGCAAGATCAGTCGGTCGGTTTCGATCATCGCGCCGGTCAGGCACCCATCAACCGCGCCGCATGCATCGCGTGATAGGTCAGCACCCCCGAACAGCCCGCCCGTTTGAAGGACATCAGGGTTTCCATCACCAGCGCGTCGCGCTCGCCCGCCCCCGCCGCGACCGACGCCTCGATCATCGCATATTCGCCCGACACCTGATAGGCGAAGACCGGCACGCCGAACGTCGTCTTTACCCGGTGGATGATGTCGAGATAGGGCAGTCCCGGCTTCACCATGACGCTGTCCGCGCCCTCGGCCAGGTCGAGTGCGACCTCGCGCAGCGCCTCGGCGGCATTCGCCGGATCCATCTGATACGTCTTCTTGTCGCCCTTCAACAGCCCGCGGCTGCCCACCGCATCGCGGAACGGGCCGTAGAAGCCGCTCGCATATTTCGCGGCATAGCTCATGATCTGGACATTATGCGCGCCCTCTCCCTCCAGCGCACCGCGGATCATCCCGATCCGCCCGTCCATCATGTCCGACGGCGCGATGATGTCGGCGCCCGCGCGCGCCTGGTTCAGCGCCTGTTCGACCAGCACATCGGCGGTGGTGTCGTTGACGACATAGCCCGCCGCATCGACCAGCCCGTCGTGCCCGTGGCTGGTATAGGGATCGAGCGCGACATCGGTCAGGACGCCGATCTCGGGCACCGCATCCTTCAGCGCGCGGATGGCACGGCACATCAGATTATCGGGGTTCAGCGCCTCGCGCCCGTCGTCGCTGCGCAGGTGTGCGGGCGTGTTCGGAAACAGCGCGAGGCACGGGATGCCCAGGTCGCGCGCCTCCTTCGCGCGCGCCACGATCCCGTCGACCGACCAGCGCGACACGCCGGGCAGGCTGGAAATCGGTTCCTCGACCCCCTGCCCCTCGGCGATGAACAGCGGCCAGATCAGGTCGGCGGGGGTGAGCACCGTTTCGGCATGAAGACGGCGGCTCCAATCGCTCGCGCGGGGGCGGCGAAGGCGAAGCGCGGGATAATGTGCGGACATGCCCCAGGCTTTGCGTGATGCGCTGGCGACAGGCAAGCGCTAGGGATGGTGACCATGACCCAGATCCGATCCGCGGCGTTGATCGTCAATGCCATGTCCCGCACCGGACGGCGATCGTTCAAACAGGCCTGTCGGGCGATGAAGGGACTGGATTTCCCCGTCGACGCCTATGCGGTCAAGGACCCCGACGATCTCGAATCGACGGTGACCCGCGCGCTGGCGAAGCAACCCGACATGGTGATCCTGGGCGGGGGCGACGGAACGATCAGCGGCCTCGTCGACCTGCTCGTCGGCAAGGGCGTCATCCTCGGGCTATTGCCGCTCGGCACCGCGAACAGCTTCGCGCGAACGCTCGGCATCCCGCTCGACATCGACGGCGCGGTCGCCGTGCTGCGGGACGGCACGCCCCGCCGGATCGACCTCGGACTGATCGACGACGATTATTTCGCCAATTGCGCCGCGATGGGGATCAGCCCGCAGATCGCCGAAACCGTGCCGCATGGATTGAAAAAGGTGCTGGGCCGGATCGGCTATCTCGGCTGGGCCGCCTATCAATATACGAAGTTCAAACCCTTTACGCTGACCGTGACCGCCGATGGCGAGACGACGACATTGTGCGTGGTCGAGGTGCGCATCTCGAACGGTCGCTATCACGGCGGAACGCTGCTGATCGATAGCGCCGCGGTCGATTCGGGGGAGATTGTGGTGCAGGCGGTGCTGGGGACGACCAAACCCGCCCTAATCAAAAACTGGGTCGCCAGCGTCTTCCGCCATGATGCCCGCCACGACGACATCCGCGAATTCCGCGGTGCCGCCATGCGGCTCGATACCGATCACCCGATGCCGATTTCGATCGATGGAGAGGTGTTGGCGCGCACCCCGGTCACCGCCCGTATCGCCGGAGGCGTGATCGAGGTGATGGCCCCGCGCGACGCGGCCTAGCTCGTCGGCTGCAACCGACCGGCAGGCTCGGTCACCGCGCGCGCCTGTTCGGTGCAATCGTCGCTTTCCTGCGCGACGATCAGCACCTCCTCACGCCAGCGCCCGAACCGGTAATAGGCGATCGCCAGCGCCAGCGACACGAACGACCCGATCGGGAACGACCACCACAGCGCATCCGCCCCCAGCACCGGCGCACCGAACAGCGCGATGCCGATCCGCACCGGGTAAAAGGCGATGATCAGAATGATCAGCGGCGGCACCGTCGCCCCGTTCGCACGGACGGTCGAAAACAGCACCATCGTCGCGCCGAACAGCACGAAGGTCCAACTCGCGATCAACTGGATATGCCGCGCGATCGGGATGGCGGCACTGTCGGCGGCGACGAACAAGGTCATCACCTGACGATCGAACAGGATGATCAGCGTGATGACACTGAGCGTGATAGCCGTGTTGAAGACGATGCCCGATCGCGTGATCCGGTTGACGCGTTCCCATTTGCCCGCACCGATATTCTGCGCCGCCATGCTGCTGACCGCGACGCCGATCGCCATCGCGGGCATCTGGATATAGGTCCACAGCTGCTGCGAAACGGCATAGGCCGCCGCGGTCTCGACCCCGCGCCGGTTGACCAGCCCGACCATCGTCAGCCCCGCGGTCGACATGACCAGCATCTGCGCCCCCATCGGCAGCCCCTTGGCGACGATCGTGCGGACCAAAGCCGCCTCGGGGATCAGCCAGCGCAGCTCCGCACCGCGCAACCGGATCGGCAGGTCGCGCGCATAGACATAGATGACGAGCCCCAGCGTCGACACCAGGCTGGCGAGCAACGTCGCGGTAGCCGACCCCGCGATCCCCATTTTCGGGAACGGCCCGATCCCATCGATCAGCAGCGGGTTGAAACTGCTGTCGATCGCGACGCTCAGCCCCATGAACCACAAAGGCGTCACCGAATCGCCCATGCCGCGCAGCCCCATCTGGATGAGGACCCCCAGCATCGACAGCGGCAGGCCCAGAAAGATCACGCGCAGGTAGATCAGCGCCATCGCCTCCGCCTCCCCCGGCGTCGCGAGCAGGCGCAGGATGTTGGGCGCGAACACCCATCCCAGCACCGAAATCACCACCGCGCCGGGCAGCACCAGCCCGATCGACGATCCGAACGCGCGCCGCGCGCCCTCGATATCGCCCCGCCCGACCGACTGGCCGACCAGGATCGTCGCCGCCATGCCGAACCCGAACACCGCGCTGAACATCAGGAACATGATAATATTGGCGTTGCTCGTCGCCGCCAGCGCGCCTTCGCCCAGAAACCGCCCGACCCAGATCGAATTGATCGACCCGTTGAGCGATTGCAGGATGTTCGACGCCAGCGTCGGCAGCGCGAACGCTATCAGCGTCTTGCCGATCGGCCCGATCGTCAGGTCGCGCTGCCGCCCGCCGCGCCCGCGCCCGCCCTTTCCGGGCCGGGCATGGGCATGGGCCGAAGCCGGGCTGGTCTCAACTGCCTCGTTCACTGGCCCGTCTTCCTGTCTGTCGCCCCGCCCGCCAATGGGCGGGGCAGCCATCACCCCAGTCGCGCCAGCGCCGCGCTCAGCCGCTCGGCCTCCGCCGCCTTGTCGGCATGATCCGCCTTGGCCTTTTCGACCGCCTCGGGCTTGGCGCGTTCGACGAAGCTCGCATTACCGAGACGCCCGGCCAGCGCATCGCGCTCCTTCTCCGCCGCCGCGATCCCCTTGGTCAGCCGCGCGCGCTCGGCGTCGAGGTCGATGACGCCTTCGAGCGGCAGGACGAACGTCGCCTCGTCGACCACGACCTGCGCCGCGCCGCCGCTCGCTTCGCCCTCGGTGCGCTCGACCCGCGCCAACCGCGCGAGCACCGCGGCTTGCGCATCGAGCCGCGCCACCGTCGTCGCGTCCGCATCGCGGACGAACAGCGGCAGTCGCGCGCCCGGCGGCACGTTGAGTTCGGTTCGCGCGGCGCGGATATCCCCGACCAGCCTTATCAGCCAGTCGATCTCCTTTTCCGCCTCGGGATCGAGGCTGCGCGCATCCGCCATCGGCCATTGCGCGACGATCAGGTCGTACGGCCGATCCCCCATCGCATGCCACAATTCCTCGGTGATGAACGGCATGAACGGGTGGAGCAGTACCAAGATCTGGTCGAGCACCCATCCGGCGACGATCTTGCTCTCCGCCGCCATCTCACCGCGCTCGCCATCGACGAAATCGGGCTTGATCAATTCGAGATACCAGTCGCAGAACCGGCTCCACACGAATTGATAGACCGCGTTCGCCGCCGCATCGAACCGATAATCGGCCAGCGCCAGGTCGACCGCCTGCACCGTCCGAACCGTTTCCGCGATCACCCATTTATTGACCGCGAGCGTCGCTTGCGGAGCTTCGAGCGTCGCCGACGCGCCGATCCCGTTCGACTGGCAGAAACGCGCCGCGTTCCACAGCTTCGTCGCGAAGTTGCGATACCCCTCGACCCGCTTCTCATCCATCTTGATGTCGCGGCCCTGGCTTTCCATCGCCGCCATGAAGAACCGCAGCGCATCCGCGCCATATTGGTCGATCAACCCGAGCGGATCGACCGTATTCCCTTTCGACTTCGACATTTTCGCGCCATCCGCCGCGCGGACCAGCCCGTGGAGATACAATGTCCTAAACGGCACATCGCCCATGAAATGCATCCCCTGCATCATCATCCGCGCGTCCCAGAAGAACAGGATGTCGAAGCCCGAAATCAGCACGTCATTGGGGTAACGGCCTTGGAGGATCCTCCCCGAGCTTGTCTCGGGGAGGGGGGCCGCGCCCGCAGGGCGTGGTGGAGGGGCGGGTTCGACCGGGAGCACCTGTTGCCGCCCCTCCACCATCGCTCCGCGATGGTCCCCCTCCCCGAGCAAGCTCGGGGAGGATTGGTCATCCGGCCACCCCATCGTCGCGAACGGCCACAACGCGGAGGAGAACCACGTGTCTAGGACATCCTCATCCCGCCAAATCGGGATCTGACCTTTGGCCCGCTCTGCAATTTGCTGATTGCTCGATACGGCGCTATCCCACTCAAGATATTCTTCCTCGGTATTGAAAATGACGAACTGAGCCTCTCGGCCATAATAGGCGCTCAGCTCCGCCATGACGTCAGCTTCACTTTCGGCGACGAAGGCTTGTTCCTCAACGGTCCAAGAAATATCGGACACATCGGCTCCGTCTGGCGATTTCTTTGGCCCAAACCAAGCCGGAATCCGGTGCCCCCACCACAATTGCCGCGACACGCACCAGGGCTGGATATTATCCATCCAGTTGAAGAACGTCTTCTCCCACGTTTTCGGCACGATGTTGATCCGGCCCGACTTGACCGCCTCGATCGCGGGCTGCGCGAGCGTCTTGGCGTCGACATACCATTGATCGGTCAGCCACGGTTCGATCACCACCCCCGACCGATCGCCATAGGGCGTCTGGATCGTACGCGGTTCGGCGTCATGTTCCTCACCATCCTTGTCGACATGCGCGATCAGGAACCCTTCGTCCTTCAACAGCGCGACGACCGCCTTGCGTGCATCGGCGGTGGACAGGCCGATCAGCTCGGCGGGGATCAAGCCGTCCGCCGTCTGCGTCACCTGCGCCTTGGCATCGAGCATGTTGAGCATCGCGCCCGCGGTGAAGCCCGCGCGCTTGCCGACCTCGAAATCGTTGAAGTCGTGCCCCGGCGTGATCTTGACCGCTCCGGACCCCAGTTCGGGATCGGCATGCTCGTCCGCGACGATCGGAATCAGCCGCCCGGTGATCGGCAGCCGCACCAGCTTGCCGACCAGCGCAGTGTAGCGTTCGTCGGACGGGTGCACCGCGACCGCCATGTCGGCGAGCATCGTCTCGGGCCGCGTCGTCGCGACCTCGATGAACCCCGATCCGTCGTCGAGCGGATAGCGCAGCCGCCAGAAGCTCCCCTTGATCTCCCGCGTCTCGACCTCGAGATCGCTGATCGCGGTGCCGAGGCCAGGGTCCCAGTTCACCAACCGCTTGTCGCGATAGAGCAGCCCCTCCTTGTGGAGGTCGACGAACACTTTCAGGACGGCCTTCGAAAAGCCCTCGTCCATCGTGAACCGCTCGTTCGCCCAGTCCATCGAACACCCCAGCCGCCGCAGCTGCTGCGTGATTTCCCCGCCGCTCTCTTCCTTCCACGCCCAGACCTTGTCGACGAACGCCGCGCGCGTCAGGTCGGTGCGCTTCTCACCCTTCGCCGCCATCTGCCGTTCGACGACCATCTGCGTCGCGATACCCGCGTGATCGGTCCCGACCACCCAGAGCGCATCCTTGCCCTTCAGCCGCGCATGCCGGGCCAGAATATCCTGCAGCGTATTGTCGAGCGCGTGCCCGATGTGGAGCGACCCCGTCACGTTGGGCGGCGGGTTGACGATCGTCCACGGCTCCGCGTTCGGGCGGTCGGGGCGGAACAGCCCTTCGCGTTCCCAATGCGCATACCAGCGCGATTCGATGTCGGCGGGATCGAAGGTTTTGGCGAGTTCGGTCATCCCGATCCCTTAGCGGCGCGTGGCGCGGTTCGTCACCCCCAAGCGCCACGCATCGTTACGCGAAAAGAACGGACGCGCGCCGCCGGGATTACTGCGCGGCCTTCCCCGTCCATTTGTCCATCCAGCCGAGCACCTCGCGATACCATTGGCGCGAATTATTGGGTTTCAGCACCCAGTGATTCTCGTTCGGATTGACGACCAGTCGCGACGGAATGCCCCGCCGCTGGAGCGCGGTGAACGTCGCCAGCCCCTGCGTGTAGGGAATGCGGAAATCCTTTTCGCCGGTGATGACCAGCATCGGAGTCTTCCAGTTCTGAACGTAATTGACCGGGTTCCATTTCTCGAACGCCTGCGGGTCCTCATAATAGGCCTTCCCCCCATGTTCCCATTCGTCGAACCACAATTCCTCGGTTTCATACGCCATCGCGCGCGCATCAAAGACGCCGTCATGCTGGACGATGCATTTGAACCGGTCGGGCCATTTGCCCTCGAACCAGTTCATCATATAGCCGCCATAGGACGCCCCGAGCGCGCAGGCATTGTCCGCATCGAGCCAGCTATATTGATCAGTCGCGGCCTTCAGCCCCTTCTGCAGATCCTCGAGCGGCCACCCGCCCCAATTGTTGCGGATCGCATCCTCGAACGCCTGGCCGTAGCCGGTGCTCCCGTGGAAATCGACCGCGACGAGGCCATAGCCCGCACCCGCGAACACCGCCGGATTCCACCGTGTCGACCAGCTGTTGTTGCTCGACCCCTGCGGCCCACCATGAACCATGTACGCGATCGGCACCTTCCCCGTGCTTCCATAGGGCTTCACCGCATAGCCCCAGACGGTGTCGTTGTTCGCGCCCTTGAAGTTGAACCGCGTGACGGTCGGCATGTCGATCCCGGCAAGCTTTGCCGCGTTGACGCTCGTCAGCCGCTGCGGCGTACCGGCCCCCGCGATCCGATAATAATCATCGGGCGCGGTCAGGCTGTTCATCGATACCACCACGCCCTGCGGCAAGACGGTGACCGAAGAGACATTGCCCTCCTTCGTCAGCCGCGTGACCTGTCCCGTCTTCGCATCGATGCGCCACAACGGGTTCTCCTGCGTATCCTCCGCCGTCACCAACAGGCTGCGCGAATCGGGCGCCCACGCGATCGACCCGACCGATCGATCCCACCGTTCGGTCAGCGACACGGTCTTGCCGCTCGCGATGTTGCGTAGGGTCAGCACCTGACGATCGGCCTCATATCCCGGGCGGCGCATCGCGAAATAGGCGAGCGTGCGGCCATCGGGCGACACGGTCGGCAAATTGTCCATCGCGTAATTCGCATCGGTCAGGTTGACCGGCGCCGCCGAACCATCGGCAGGCGCGCTGAATATATCGAGGTTGGTCGACAAGGGCTCGATCCGCCCCGCCTCGCGCAGCGCGAAATAGACCGTCCGGCCATCGCGGCTCCAGCTGATTTCCTCGCCGCCGCCGAACGGCTTCGACGGCGTATCGCCGACCAGCGCGCCCTCGATCGCGACGCCATTGCCCTTCGCCCCGCCTGCGGCCAGCGGCAGGACGAACAGCTGTGATCGCGTGCCGTCCGCCCAGTTATCCCAATGCCGCACGAACAATTTGTCATAGACCCGCGCCTCGCCCGCCAGCGGATCCTTCTTTACCATCGCGGGCTCCAGGCTTGGCGCGCCTGGCAGGCGATCCGCCCACACCGCGATCCGGTCCCCGGTCGGGGCGACCTTGAACCCGTTGAACCCGCCCTTGAAATCGGTGATGCGGCGCGGCGTCCCGCCGGTCACGGGCACCGCCCAGATCGCATCGTTCGCGGCGTAATAAAGCGTCGATCCGACGATCTGCGGATCGGTCTCGTTGACCGCGGGATCGGCCACCAGCTTCGATGGCACCGCGCCCGCCTTCGTCAGGTCGAGCCGCCACAAGTCGTACTTGCCGCCGTTGATCGCCAGATCGGTTTCACGCTGCTGCCAGACCAGCCAATGGCCGTCCGCCGATGCGGTCGGCGCGCCGACGCGGCTGAACGTCGCGACATCGTCCATGGTGAGTTGGCGGGCGTCCGCGGGAACGGCGGCGGCAGCGGCGATCGCGATCAGGCTCGCGGACAGGATTTTCTTCATGCTGCGATACAAGCACAGCCCGCCCCGCCCCGCAACGCCGCGGCGAGCCTCTAAACTACGGTGATGGTTAGCGCCCCTGCCCCGTGATCTTCGTGATTTCGCGCGCGACCAGCGTTTCGACCAGGTCGGGCAGGTTCGCATCCAGCCAGTCGCGCAGCATCGGGCGCAGCATCTCGCGCACCAGTCCTTCCAACGTGCCGTCACTACCCGCATCGGGCTTCACCAGCAGCTTGCTCAGCGTGTCGAGCGACCCGCGGCTGGCAGCGGCGGTCTCCTGCGACAACAGCGATTCTGCCGGTGCTGCGGCGGGAGCAGGCGCAGCGGTCGTTGCGGGACGCGTACGGGCGCGTGGGGCTTCGGGTTCGGGCATGGGGTCGCTCAGCTCCAGAATCGGTTCGTCGGCCCCCCGGCCCTGCAGTGCGTGATCATCATCGTCGTAATCATCGGCATCGTCGATCACGCGATCCGGCTGCCGCGCCGTGATCGGCGCGGGGCGTTGCGGTCGACGGTTGCGCGGCTGTCCGCCATCACCCTCTTCGGCGATGATGCGTTTGATCGACGAAAGAATCTCTTCCATCGACGGTTCGGCGCTGACATCCCCCATGCGAAGCATCCCGTTTACGGTAACCATCTTATTGACGGTTCGGAGATTGCGCACCGGTTGTCAACGCCGGGTTCCGGTCGACCGGTGTGTCGAGGATCGGATCGAGCGGTCGGGTAACCGTGGCATTCTGCGCCGGAGTCGCGGCCGTCGTCACTGCAACCGGATCCGGTTCACCATCGCCGCCGAAGTCGTTGATCGTGTTGCGGACGCGTTTGTAGTTGATCGTCGGATCATACAACACGCCGCCGTCGAGCCCCAGATCGCGCGCCTCGGCCTGCCCCATCGCCGCGAGCAGCGCGAAGCCCGCGACATAGGCGTCACGCCGCGCGGTGACGAGCGTCACCTGGCTGTTGAGCAGTTCCTGTTCGGCATTCAGAATGTCGAGGATCGTGCGCGTACCCACGCTGTTTTCGGCGCGGACCCCTTCCAGGCTCAGCTTGTTCGCGCTGACCGCGGTTTCGGACGATCGAATGACCTGCTGCGCGGATTGCCACATGGCATAGGCGGCGCGGGTCTGGGAAATCACCGATCGCTCGGCGCCGGTTTCATTCTCGATCGCCTGGCTGCGGAGCGCTTCTGCCTGCCGCACCTGCGCGGTCGGTCGCCCGCCCTGGAACAGCGGCAGCGTGAACTGGACACCCGCGGTCGCGTTGGTCGCACTGTTCGGCACCCCGACGCCGTTCGCGACCGACGGCAGCGCGCCGAGATAATTTACATAGGTGCCGCCGGTGACCAGATTGACCTTGGGCAGCCGGTTCGCCCGCGCGATCGACACGTCGTACCGCGTCGCATCGCGCTGCTTGCGCGACGCGAGCAACGTCGGATTATTGTCCAGCGCGGCGGTCACCGCGGTCTGCGGCGAATCGGGCAGGTTCGGCAATGCGGGCGGCGTCACCAGCGTCCCCGGCGGGCTGCCGACCAGCGCGACGTAGTTTTCACGGCTGCCGATCAACTGCGCCTCCGCCGACTGAAGCTGCGCATTGGCCAGCGCCAGTCGCGCTTCCGACTGGGCGACGTCGGTACGCGTCAGGTCGCCGACCTGAAACCGGTCGCGGCTCGCCTGAAGATTGGTGTTGAGGACGTTGACGTTCTGCTGGTTCAGGCTGACGACCGCCTCGTCGCGAATGACGTTCATATAGGCGGCGACGACGTTGGTGAACACGTTCGCCTCGGTGCCGCGCAACGTCGCGCGCCCCGCCTCGACCCGGGTTTCCGCGGCGCGAATGCCGTTCTTGACCGCGCCGCCCGCATAAATCGGCAGCGACACGTTCACCGCCGCCTGGCCGAAACGGCTGGGATTCAGGAAATTATTGTTTGCTTGGACGACATTGTCGGTCAGCCCGCCGGTGGCGTTGACCCCCGGCAGCGCCTGCGACCGCGCGATCGGCACATTCTCGTCCGTCGCGCGCTGCGCGGCGCGCTGCGCGGTGATCGTCGGGTTGGACTGATACGCCTTCAATAACGCCTCGCGCAGCGTCTCCGCCTGCGCCGCGCCCATCGTCGCGACGATCGCCGCGCCCGTCAGCAATGTCTTCATGCCCCCCCGCATCGACATCAGAATCGAAACCCCTGCGGCTGATCGAACCCGGGCAGGATCACGCACTCCGCATCGGCGAAGGGCATCAGTCCGAAACCGCCCTCGGTACGGCGACCGCTGGCCAGCCGGGTGATGCCGTGGTCGCTTAGACCTGAGCTGACCCGACCGCCGATCCTGACCTGGGCGACGAGCGCGTCAGGAATCGCCGACACCGCGCCATCGACGATCAGCACGTCATAGGGGCCGCCATCCGGATGCCCACCCGACAGCGGTGCCTCGACCAGATCGACCGACGGTGCGTCGTCCAACGCCGCCCGGGCCAATGCGACCAGCGCCGGGTCCTGTTCCACCGCGACGACATGCGCAACGATCTGCGCCAGCACCGCGGCGGTATAGCCGCCTGCCGCGCCGATCAGCAGGACGCGATCGGTCGGCTCCAGATAAGCCTCGGTCAACAGCCGCCCCGTTGCCATCGGCACGTTGAGCTGCCGCCCGCCACCCAGCGCTACCGGCGTGTCGCGATAGGCGATGTCACGCGCGTCTGCAGGCACGAAATCCTCGCGCGCGACCCGCGCCATCGCCGCGACGACGCGCTGGTCGCTGACCGCATTGGTCCGCAACTGACTGGCCACCATGGCGTGACGCATCGTGGCTGATGCGGTGGAATCGGCGATCATGTTCATCTGTCCCCTGTCGCACAGCTGTCTTATCTGCGCAATACACCTTTTCGATCGCAACGGTCTATCGCGCCATGGGCGATACGCCAAGTATCGGGATGTGCCAAAATCGTCCGGGCGCGATGATGTGCGCGGTAGCGTCGTATGACGATCGGGACTAACCGGCGATATGATTCCCGACTATTATCACCGTTTTATCGACTGGATCGGCGACGGCACCGGCCTTCCCGACACGATCCTCCACATTCATGCGGGCATGATCATCCTGATGCTGGCGCGGCTCATTACCGGGCGGTCGCTGGGCAGCTTCATTCCGTTGTCGTTCGTGATCGTCGCTGAATTCGCCAACGAGTTGCTCGACCGGCTGCATTTCGGGTCATGGCGCTGGCCCGACACCACGTCGGACCTGATCAACACGCTGTTGTGGCCGACCATCATCTGTATCGGCATCCGGCTTCGCCCGATGGTATCGACCAAGAGGGGTGTTGACCCGGCGCCGAAAACCCCTCACTAGCCGCGCCTCCCACGCATAGAGGCCCGATGGCGGAGTGGTGACGTAGAGGACTGCAAATCCTCGCACCCGGGTTCGATTCCCGGTCGGGCCTCCAGCATCGCCGATCTTGCGGCGGCACTTCACCGCCGATCACTATGCTGCGCGTAAAACGCCGCTCTTAAGTCTGCGGCCAACGTCGATAGACGCGATCATCCGCGTCTTCTCACGACCGGTGCCTTACATCCCGCCGAATCATTCCCACTCGATTATTCGGGCCTAACCCATCTATTTGATTTAGAACCATAAAAAATATTTTCGCGGAAAAACTACCGTCAGGGAATCTGGCAAAAAGCTACGCTTCGGAAATTTCAGGATAAATCGGCCACCGTTCGCGACATGCATTCTTCGCGATGTATCGTCTTCTATCGGACAGACTATGAGGCTGTCTGACCCGATTCATGCATCTCGGGGCGTCGATAAAAATACCGTCGAACGACCGAAATGCAACGCGCTTCATCGCGCGAAGAGCTCTGCAATCCGTACTCCGATCCGACGCCAACACCGGCCTCTCATCCGAGCGCCTGAGGGCCAGAGCTAGGATCCGCCCAGCGTGGCAGTTGCGCCAAGTCGATCAATTCTGCGCGTACCACACCATCGAGCGCTTCGGGGAAAAGCCGAACGACAGCCTTCCACACGGGGTGATCGATCGTGACTTGGTCATGCGTCTCCCGTGCATTGCGGACGATTTTCTGAAGCGATGTGCGTTCGCCAAGGGCAGCCGCGCGGGTTACGCCCAGAAACTGCAGGATCATATCTGCATAGGGCGCAAAGGCTGCTGAGCCGACCTTGCTATTCAGCATTGCCAGGAGAGCGCCGTCCCCGGAATGGCGGGTGATATAAACGACGTCGGAGTCCTGAGCGGCGCTATGCGCGATCGAACAGAGTATCGCGAACAGGCTGGCGAGATGCGCCTGGCCCTTATCCGCATGGGTAGCCCAATACGCATCTCTCCAAGCCGATAGGTCCGGAACGTGCGCGCGGACCGAGGCCCATGCGGGGGCAAAGCTCTCGCTATAAAACGGCGAGGCAGGCTTATCGCGTTGCGCCTGCTGGAACGCCTTCCACCAGCGATTGCGAACCTCACGGCAGTAGGTCGCCAGCCGTTCGCTGCGTCGATCTTCGACGAAAGCTGACCTACCCGAACTGGTCTGTAGATCGTCAAGACCGACGAGCCTCGGCTTTAGGTAGCTGCCCTTGCCATCTTCGAGAAGGCATTTGATGACGAGCGTACCGCTCGCGACGGATGCGGCCTGCGCGTCGTCATCGAAGATGAAGGCATTCCCGCGCTGCATCGTGATGACGTCATGGAATCCTTGAGGCAACGGCTCGTCGAGGCGCCGAAAAATCCAGATCAGCCGCACGCCCTCGCGCTCATAGTGCAAATGCCGGGCTGCGATCTCGGGTGCGAACGGCTTGGAAAGCTGCACTTCGAGCGCAAAGCGACCCAAGTCGCCCATATCGAGGAAAATGTCTGGAAAGCGGCCACGAGTGTGGATGGCAGGACGCAGGTAGGTATCGATCGCTGACGCTTTGCATCGTGGATCAGCCTTCGCCACCGCTTCGATAACCTGACAGAGCTGGCGATGAAGCGCCGATTCCTGGTTGCCTTGATATTGCGCGGCACGCGCGTCGTCCGGCGTGAGGGTGCCGCCATCGTACCAAGGGCAAGTCGGCGGACTATCGGGAAAATGGGCGTAAAACGGAACATGATCCCCATCCACCGCCTGCGCACGGATGAACACGCCGCCTTCGCAAAGTCGACACCGCGCCAATGCCGTATTCGGAGCCTCCTGACGCCGAATGTTGATCTGGGTACGCAGGTGCTCCCAGCTTTCGCGGGGCATCGCCATAAGGGTCTCGATCGGCACCGCGCCGCGCGGTAGCTCGAAATCGGCGATCCGGATGGTTCGCTGCAGGTCAGTCCCGCGACGCACGGCGCGGCGGCTCCCCAGCCTCGCCGTGGCGACGCATTGGTTTAACCGTGATCATAGCGGTTGATCCGCGCCAAACTCAAAAGCCCCTGCGGATCAACCAGCAGGATCTTCATCACACCTTGCTCGGCCGCTCGCTGTTTTGCCTTATGCATCAATTCGAGGGCGGGGAGCTCGAAGCCGCTGAGCCTGCGTGGCTTCGCCATCTGGGCTGTGACCGGACCAACCAGGTTCATTTCAAGTTCGGCGACGATCGATTGCCCAGCGCCTGTAGGACGGTCCACGTAGACCGCGAAATAGGGTTCGCCGGGCGCGATTGCCTGCTCATTCAAAAGAATCTCGGCCAACAACGTCCTCCCTCGATAGCGGAACCTTTATAGAACATCTTGCTCGACGAACAACATATGGGAATAGCTGACTCAACATTTTGCCAACCTGGAGTATCGACGAGGCTATGTCCGTTCAACGCCTGCGCACCATCGTGAATCTGTCGGTTCCGACCCTCTTCCGCCAGATAGCGGGCGGTCGGGTGCAGTGTGAAAGCGAAGCGACCTTGCAACTCCACCTTGGCAGGATCATCGCCACTGCTGCCGATCTCGAAATCACCAGCGAGCGCGAGACCTTCTCGGTTGAGCTGGAAAAGCCTCTACGCGGCGCCGGCGGCAAGCGCGGCCGCATCGATGTGTGGTTCCGGCTCACTGACGATGACGGTCGACAGTGGCGATGCGCGATCGAGCTCAAGTTCTTCAAGCGGAAGAACCATCGAGAACCCAACAATCGCTACGAGGTCTTCAAAGACATTGCGCGCCTTGAAAGTTGTGGTGACGTCGCGGATGTCGGCTTCATGATCGTCGCGACCGACCACCTGCACTACGTCAGCAACGAGGTGTATTCCCTTGCGACCAGCGATTTCGACTTTCGCAATGGGGCGACATACCAGGCTGGAAAGACTCTGACTTACAACACTGGCGGAGACTTCGGTCCGCCCATCACGTTAGCGCGCGACTACCAGTTCCAGTGGGCGGATGGGACGACTTCGCTACACTATCTCTTGCTCGAAGTGACACCAACGCCATGATCGCTCGCGCATGGCTGTCGATAAACGCATGAGTAAGAACCGATATGGCTGACGATATTCCTTCCGCAATCCTGACCGAGATCAAGCGCGTCGCCCGCGAGGAATGGCCGGGGGATCGGGAGATGCAGCAGTATACAATCGACGCGGAGACCACCGCTTACCGAGGGCTGGACGACCTAGATTACGGGGAGGCTGCGGACCACAAGCCGGCGATCCTCACGGAGGCGAAGGAATACCACACCACCTGGGAAGAGATTTACGGCTTTGTCTCGGAGGAGGTCGAGGCCTTCAAAGCCCTAGCCGCCCTCGCGCCCGATGACGTCCCGACCGACTTCATTGCCGAACACAAACGCAAGGCCGCCGCCGAGCATGACTGGTTCGCCATGCAGCTTGAGACGGTGGAACAGGCGATCGAGGGCTATCGCTACGTTCAGCGCACCCGCGCCAAGGTCGGTCCCATTCGCGACATCCTGGTGCGGATGGAGGCGATCATCGGTTCGGAGTGCTACAATGCCAACATCCAGAACTACAGCGCCTGGGGCGTCTGGGAGGGCGAAGGACGGTCGTTCCGATACCCTGTCACATACATCCGCGACGGCAAGGAGGAGAAGCGCAAGGCGCGCGTCGATGATCTCGAGCCCGAAGCGCTGATCACCGGCCACTACAAATTCGGCGCCAACGAGCTGAGCATTCACCGCGCCCTGGTTCGTATCGTCGATATGCTGAAGGCCGATTATGGCCTGACGATTCCCGCGCCCGAGGATCCCGCATGATTGCGGCGCGCCGTGTGCTGAGCCCACCAGCGTTCGTCCTCTGCGCCTTTGCCTTCTCGGTAATGGCGACGCCCGCCCGGGCGGACCCCTGCGAAGGTCGCCTGCCATCTCAGCCGGGGCAGCAGTTTTCGGGAACGGTCCGCTATGTCGGTGACGGCGACGGACTGTGCGTCGGCAATTCCAACGATCCAAACACCTGGATCGAAGTGCGCTTGGCGGACTTTGACGCGCCCGAACTCCACGCCCCTGATGGCCGCCTGTCCAAATCGCTCCTCGAGCAGGTTGCGTTCGGTCAGAATGTAGCTTGCGAGGCGCGGCGCGGGCGGCGTGGCCGCGTGATCGTTTTCGACCGGGTGATCGCCGTCTGCCGCGTCCATGGACGCTCGATCGGCGACCTACTCCGCGCGCGGCACGCGCCCGAAGGCGGCAACTGATCGTCGAACCTCAATCCAGAAGGGTCTAGGTCCAGGAGGGGAATGCCTTCCCCTGCGGTCGAGCCGACACGTCTCGCCCGACCCCTTCTGCGGGGAGCGCCCCGCAACGCCCCCGCGGTAACAACCAATCCTGACGGCGGAATCCATTCGCAGCGACGTGCGTTGTCTCTGACCGTTAGCATGAGACTCACGCGATGAAACCCACGCTTCAGGCACATCTGCTCGAACGGGCCGCGAGCTTCCTCGTCATGGCCGATCACGTCGCCGAACCTGAAGCCCGGCTTTGCGGAGAACCGCTTTTACAGAATGTCGGCTATGCACTCGAACTCGGGCTCAAAGCGCTCCTTGTTGAGCGGGGATGGGACGACGATAGCTGCCGCATCGAGGTGCGGCATGACATCGCCAAAGCCCTCGGCGAAGCAGCGAAGGTCGGATTTGTACCAGCGCATCCCGACCTTGCCGCCCTGATCGCCACTATCAGCCCCTACTATAAGCGGCACGGACTGTCCGAATTGGTGGCCACCGGCGGCTTGGCGATGTCGCCCGATCAGGCCTTGGCCGTGACGCGGAGCCTGCTTGATCAGGTCCGCGTGTCGGTCAGTAGGTAGCTGACGGATCCGCAGGCGCACATTAGAGGGAGAGGGCTGCGGCTGTCGCCGTGACGGGTTTTGACGGTCGAGAGAGGTTCTCTGGCCGGCCCGTCGCGGAGATACGCGATGACACGCCCAGCTTCCAAAGGCCATGCCCGAACCCAGCGCTCGAACATCTACGACGAGATCACGACCAAGATTATTGCCGAGCTGGAGGCAGGCCGCCTCCCCTGGGTCCAGCCCTGGGGCTCGAGCACGGTATCGGCGCCACTTGCCATGCCGCGGAACGCCGCGACCGATCGTGGCTATTCCGGCATCAACGTCCTGATCCTCTGGGGCGCGGTCGTCCAACATGGCTTCGCCACGCAAGGCTGGCTCACCTTCCGCCAGGCTTTGGGGCTGGGCGGCAATGTCCGCAAAGGCGAACACGGCACCACCGTCGTCTATGCCGATCGCTTCATCCCCGATGACGAGCGTCGCCGGGCACAGGACAATGGTGACGATCCAGCCGCCATTCCTTTCCTCAAGCGCTTTACCGTGTTCAATGTCGCCCAATGTGAGGGCTTGCCCGACAGGCTATCGGCGCCGCCCTCACCCATTCCCGAAGGTCTGATCGTGCCAGAAGTGGAGGCGCTCATTCGTGCCAGCGGCGTCGACCTGCGCCTGGGCGGAGACAAGGCCTTCTATGCACCGGGTCCTGATTTCATCCAGATCCCCAGGCCCGAGGCCTATTTCGAGCCGATCAACTGGCATCGCACGGCCCTGCATGAGCTGGGGCATTGGTCGGGCCATCCCGGACGCCTCGCGCGCGACCTGAGCGGTGGCTTCGGGTCGAAGGCCTATTCGCGCGAGGAGCTCGTCGCCGAAATGACGTCGGCCTTCTGCTGCGCGAGCCTCGGCATCGCGCCAACCGTGCGCCATGCCGATTACATCGGCGCCTGGCTCGACGTCCTGCGCGAGGACAATCGCGCCATCGTGCGCGCCGCGAGCGCGGCCTCCAAAGCGGCGGACTACCTCCTGGCCTTCGCGCCCAGTGCGACGGCACGGGAGGAGGATCGGGAAGCGGCGTGACCTCGCCCGCTGCGCGCCAGCTCGGCCGGAGTCCAGGAGAGTAAGAGGGTCGAGACGGAGTTCGTGACGGGTCAGGGTCGAGAGAGAGGCTCCCGGCCGCCCGTCACGGAGAATATCCCATGACCCAAGCTTCCCAGAAGATCGTCCTGTCCCCCTCGCGGGACATCCCCTTCAACAAGCTCTTGCTGAGCCAGTCCAATGTGCGCCGGATCAAGTCCGGCGTGTCGATCGAAGATCTTGCCGAGGACATTGCACGACGGACCTTGCTCCAAAGCCTCAACGTCCGCGCGGTCGTCGATGCCGAAGGCAATGAAACCGGCATGTTCGAAGTGCCGGCCGGAGGTCGGCGCTATCGTGCGCTCGAACGGCTCGTGAAACAAAAGCGCCTGTCGCGGACAGCACCCGTGCCCTGTGTCATCCGAGAGAGCGCGAACATCTCGGCCGAGGAGGATTCGCTCGCCGAAAACAGTCAACGTGAGCCGCTGCATCCGCTCGACCAGTTTCGTGCCTTCCAGACTTTGCGCGAACAGGGTCAGGGCGACGAGGCAATCGCGGCGCGCTTCTTCGTCACGCCGGCCATCGTTCGCCAGCGCCTCAAGTTGGCGTCCGTATCCGACCGGCTGCTCGCCCTCTACGCCGAGGACGAATTGACCTTGGACCAGCTGATGGCCTTCACCGTCACAAACGACCATGCGCGTCAGGAACAGGTCTGGGAGGCGCTCGCGCGCAACCCCTACAAGGAAGCCTATCAGATCCGGCGCATGTTGACCGAAGGCGCCGTGCGCGCTTCCGATCGACGCGCACGTTTCATCGGCGCGGAAGCCTATGAAGCCGCAGGCGGCGACATCTCGCGTGACCTCTTCCAGACCGATGACGGCGGGTGGTTCCAGGATCCGGCGCTTCTCGACCGTCTGGTCTCAGACAAACTCGCGGCGGCTGCGGAGACCGTCGCCGCCGAAGGCTGGAAGTGGATCAGCGCCGACATCGGTTTCGATTACGGACACACGCGCGGACTCCGCGCCTTGCCCTCCACCAGCTCGTTGACCGATGAAGAACACGCGACCTACGAGGCGCTCAGCCAGGAGTATGCGGCGCTCGAGGAGACCTACGCCGAGGCCGAGGAGCTGCCCGACGAGGCCGACCAGCGCCTGGGCGAAATCGAGGCCGCGCTCGAAGCTCTCCAGAACCGACCGGCGCTGTTCGATCCGGCTGACATCACGCGGGCGGGCGCCTTTGTCAGCCTCGACAGCTCTGGCAGCCTCAAGATCGAACGCGGGTTTGTGCGACCGGAGGACGAGGCAGAAGCTGAGCCGGATGCCACCCGTGGCGATACGGATGAGGCCGTCGAGCCTTCCGAGCCCGATGCCGGCATCCAGCGCGCCGTCATCACGATCGGCGGCGCAGCCCAGCTCGGCGGCGAACCCGATGAGGATGACGACACCATCAAGCCGCTGCCCGAGCGGCTGATGACCGAACTAACTGCGCATCGGACGCTGGCGTTGCGCAACGCGGTGGGTGCCGACCCCGACACTGCCTATCTCGCCGTCCTTCATGCCCTCGCGCTGAAGACGTTCTACCGCTTCAGCACCGCGACGTGCCTGGAGATCGAAGCCAAGCACTCCGCCTTTGGTCACCAGGTGCCTGGTCTCAACGACACAGCGTCGGCGCAGGCGATCACCGCGCGCCATGCGAGCTGGTCGGATCAGCTGCCTCAGGACCCTGGTGGGTTGTGGCAGACGTTGACTACCTTCGACACGGATCGACGCGGGGCACTGTTCGCCCACTGCGTCAGCTTCAGCATCAACGCCGTCCACCAGTCCTGGAACCAGGGCGACAGGATGAAACATGCTGACGCGTTGGCGCAGGTCGTCGATCTCGACATGGTCGCCGCAGGCTGGACCCCGACGGTCGAATCCTACCTCGGCCGCGTGACCAAGCCGCGCATTCTGGAGGCTGTTCGCGACGGCAAGGGTGATCGCGAGGCCCAGCTCATTGAGCACCTCAAGAAGGGCGATATGGCCAAGGAGGCCGAACGGCTGCTGGCCGGTTCAGGCTGGCTGCCGGAGCCGTTGCGCACCGCAACCGATCAACCCGTCTTGCTCGAACCGGACGGATCGGAGCCCGAAGCGCTGCCGGCTTTCCTGACCGCAGACGAGGATGACGAGACCGGAGCCTCCGACCCCGAGCCGGATACAGGGTTCGAGCACGCCATCGCCGCTGAATGAACATCGCGGGGCGGCGTCCGGCCGCCCCGCTCCACTCCCACCTTTCGGCCCGCCTTCTGGCGGGCCTTTCTTTTGTCAGGAGCTTGCCATGCCGATCCCCGACCATGCCTCCCGCAATTTCCAGACTCTCCTACAGGCCGCCCGCAATGATGATCTGGCCCTGATGGAATGCCTAGACGCCGAGACGCGCGAGCTGCGCTACGTCCTTTGCGCCGTCGGCCGAGACGGCGAAGACTATGTCTTCACGCCGTTCGGCCATCTCGCGCCCGGCAATCCGTTCGACGCCTATCTGCCTCCGGCCGACGGCGGCGGCTTTGCAGAAACAGAGTGAGAGCGGGGCCGGGAGGGGGCGAGCCGGTGCGGTCGAGAGAGAGAGCGCCGTTCGGCTTGCCCTCCTCCTGCTCTCCCGGATGACCCGCCATGACATCAACCGCACTCGCGTCCCCAACCCTCACCGTGACAAGCCGCGCGGCGGCCAATCGCGCCCTGGCGCTCCGCCGCGCCGCTCTGGATCTCCTTCCCACCCTGATCGCGGGCACGGCGCTCGATGCCCGCGCCCTTCGCACCACTATGGAGGCAGCGTTTGGCGGATCGGACGCCGAAGGGCTGTGGACCTGGAAAGACGCTTATGAGGCGTGCGAAGCAGCGCAGATCGCATTCCTGCGCCGATTTGGACCGGCGCTGTGCGGCCGTCCGGCCAGTTCGCAGCTTGCCGTGGTCAGCAAGATTGCCGGCCTGCTCCCCACCCACACCCGACGCTCGATAGAAAGCGAGGCGCTCCAGCAATTCTCGACGCCGTTGCCCCTTGCCTGGATCGCGGCACGCGCAGCCATGATCACGCCGGGTGATCTGGTTCTGGAGCCATCGGCCGGGACCGGATTGCTTGCCATCTTCGCTGAGCTTGCTGGCGCCGAATTGGCGCTCAATGAATTGGGCGAAACCCGCGCCGACCTTCTCGGTCACCTCTTTTCGACCGCGGTCGTCACTCGGTTTAACGCCGCCCACATCCATGATCATCTCGACGCCGGGCTCGTCCCTAGCGCCGTCCTCATGAATCCCCCCTTCTCGGTCGCAGCGCAGGTCGAAGGCCGCGTCGCCGACGCGGCCCTGCGGCACATCAACTCCGCCCTGGCCCGTCTCGCCGAAGGCGGTCGCCTGGTCGCCATCACTGGGGCGAGCCTGTCCCCCTACGATGCAGCATGGCGCGATGCGTTCATCGACCTTCAGGCGCGGGGCCGAATCGTCTTCTCCGCCGCGATCGACGGCCGTGTCTATGCTCGGCATGGTACAACGACCGAAACGCGCCTGACCGTGATCGACCGTCTCCCGGCCGATGACCCATCATGCTTCCCCATCACACCCGGCATGGCGTCCAGTACGACCGAGCTTCTGGCTTGGGTCGACAATGCGATTCCCGCGCGCCTGCCCATCAGCGCCGCTTTTACGCCGAGCCGCGTCTCCGCAAAGCCGCCTTTGCGGAAATCCGTTGCGTCGCCTGCACGATCTGCGTCGCAATCGATCGACCCCGCCGCCGTGCCGCTCCGCTATTCCGTGGTGGACTGGTCCCAACCCGCAGCCGATCGGATCACCGAGGCTCTCTATGAAGGCTACGGACTGCAATCAGTGGCCATCGATGGAGCTCGCCCCCATCCGACGCCGCTCGTGCAGTCCGCGTCCATGGCTTCTGTGTGCCCACCGAAGCCGAGCTATGTTCCGCTCCTGCCGGAGGGATTGATCGAAGCCGGCCTTCTCTCCGATGCCCAGCTTGAAACCGTCATCTATGCGGGCGAAGCCCATGATGGCCAGTTGGCAGGCGCCTGGACAGTCGATGCGACCTTCGACCAGATCAGTGCCGCGCCTGAAAATGCCGACGGCATGGTCCGATTTCGCCGAGGCTTCATGCTTGGCGATGGGACGGGCGCGGGCAAGGGCCGCCAAGTCGCCGGCGTCCTTCTCGACAATTGGCTGAAGGGCCATCGACGCGCGCTGTGGGTCTCGAAATCCGACGCGCTCATTGAGGACGCCCAGCGCGACTGGTCGGCCCTCGGCCAGGAGCGGCTGTTGGTGACGCCGCTCTCCCGCTTTCGCCAAGGGGCGCCCATCCGACTGGAGGAAGGCATCCTTTTTACCACCTATGCCACGCTACGGTCCGACGAACGCGAGGGGAAGGTTTCACGCGTCCGACAAATCGTCGACTGGTTGGGCTCCGACTTCGACGGGGTCATCGTGTTCGACGAATCCCACGCCATGCAGAATGCCGCAGGCGGCAAGGGCGAACGCGGCGAGCAGGCCGCGTCGCAGCAGGGCAAGGCTGGCTTACGCCTGCAACATGCGCTTCCCGATGCCCGCATACTCTACGTCTCGGCGACCGGCGCGACGACGGTTCACAACCTCGCTTATGCCCAACGGCTCGGCCTGTGGGGTGGCGAAGACTTCCCGTTCGCCAACCGCGCCGAGTTCGTGCAGGCAATCGAGGCCGGTGGCGTCGCCGCGATGGAAGTGCTCGCCCGCGACCTCAAAGCGCTCGGCCTCTATGCCGCTCGCTCGCTGTCCTACGAAGGGGTCGAATATGAGATCGTTGAACACCGGCTGACAGCCGAGCAAACCGGCATCTATGACGCTTATGCCGGCGCGTTCGAGATCATTCACAACAATCTGTCGGCCGCGCTTGAAGCCTCCAACATCACAGGCACCGGGCCGGATGGTAGAACCAAGACGCTGAACGCTCAAGCCAAGTCCGCGGCGCGGTCGGCCTTTGAGAGCGCCAAGCAGCGCTTCTTCAATCATCTGATTACCGCCATGAAGACCCCGACGCTGATCGCGGCGATCGACCGTGACCTTGCCGAAGGTCACGCCTGCGTCGTCCAGATCGTCTCCACAGGCGAAGCCTTGCTCGAACGGAGACTCGCCGACATTCCCACCGAAGAATGGGCCGATATCGCCGTCGACATCACCCCGCGCGAATATGTCCTGGACTATCTGGCGCACTCGTTCCCAACCCAGCTCTTCGAACCCTATACCGATGGCGAGGGTAACCTGTGCTCGCGGCCGGTGATGCGGGATGGCCAGCCCGTACAATGCCGCGATGCGCTCGAACGTCGCGATCGTCTCATCGAGCATCTCGGCGCACTGGCCCCGGTGCAAGGCGCCCTCGATCAGATCGTCCAGCGGTTCGGCACCGAGCAGGTCGCCGAAGTCACCGGACGGTCCCGCCGCGTCGTCGCCCGCATCGGCGCGGACGGCGAACGGCGTCACCATCGACGTGACGCCGGCGATGCGCGGCCGACTCAAGATTATCGCCTTTCGGAACGGCCAAACCGTCGCCGATATGTTGCGCGCGCTGCTCGATCGCGAATTTCCGAACGACGAAAGTTCGCCCGGATGACCGATACCGTCCTCAGAACACGCGTTGAACTGCTCCATCTTGAGGGCAAGATCGAGCGCTGGATCCGCTTCGGCCATGTCGCGGACGAAGAGATTCTCGATCGTCGGCGTCGGGCCTTTTGGTTCAGGCCCGACAGCGTGTTCGCCTTCATCCGGTGGGCCGCCGGGGACCACGGAACCCTCGTCTCCCGCATCGATATTCTGCGCGCCTGCCATGCGAACGAAGCCTACACGACCATCCCCGGCGTCGCGCCAGGGGGTGAGGTTCTGCTGCGCGCAAACGGTTGGGCCAAAGTCGAGCGCGTCCTGCAACTGATCGATCAGGTCGAGGCGCTTGGCGTGCAGCCCGCCGACGCCTGTCCGGACCACTGGCGACACATCCACAACCGCCTTGCCGCTGCCGAGGAGCCGCGTCCCTACTCGGTTCGACGGCACGCGGCCTGGCTTTCACGGCGGAGTCTGAACCGATGAAATTGCCATGGAAACCTCTCGCCGCAGCGACGGCGGCGATCGGCATTCTTGCCATAACCACCGTCATCCACCCGCTCCCGCGCGTGATCTGGAATGCCAGCGCAAGCGTGCCGATCGGCCTGTATGCGGTTGATCCGCGCCGCTCACCCGAGCGCATGGATATCGCCGTCGTCCATCCGCCAGAACCACTCGCGCGATTTCTGTCGGAGGGCGGCTATCTGCCTGAAGGGGTGCCGCTTCTCAAGCATGTCGCGGCCCTTCCAGGGCAACGCGTCTGCCGGCGTGATCGCACCATCACCGTCGACGGCGTCATGATGGGTGAGGCCCTCAGTCGGGATCGGCGGGGTCGCCGGCTGCCCGTCTGGCGCGGCTGCCAAACACTCGCCGCCGATCAGGTTTTTCTGCTCAATCCTGACAGCAGCGGATCGCTGGACGGTCGGTACTTCGGGCCACTTCCTGCCAGTGCCATCCTCGGGGTCGCTCGACCGCTCTGGACCGCGGAGGATCGGCAATCATGACATTCCCTCGCGCCAGCCGACTCGGTTTGACGACGGTCGCGCTGCTCTTGAGCGTGACAGTCGGCGCTAACGCAACGCCCGCGAAGGAGCCGGTAGCAGCACAGAATGCGGGAGATCCGATAGCGACGGCCATCGACGAAGCCTCCCGGCGGTTCGGCATTCCCGAAGCTTGGATCCGCGCCGTCATGCGCGTTGAAAGCAATGGCGATCGCCGCGCGGTATCGCGCGCCGGCGCGATCGGGCTAATGCAAGTCATGCCCGCGACCTACGCCGAATTGCGCCGGCAACTCGGGATTGGCATGGACCCTTTCGACGTCCGCAACAACATTCTCGCGGGCACGGCCTATCTGCGCCAGATGTACGATCGCTACGGAGCGCCCGGCTTTTTGGCGGCCTACAATGCTGGGCCAGGGCGCTGGGAAGGCCACCTCGACGGAAGCCGTCCCCTACCTTCAGAGACCGTCAATTATCTGTCGAGGCTGGCCCCGGCGCTCGGATTCGCCGCCGTCGATAGCGCCAGCGAACCTGCTGCCAGGCGCCCACCTTCCCCCTTCGAGGCCCCATTGTTCGTGCGCGCCAATGGTGTTTCGGTCGCGCAGTCTGCGCCCAGCGACGCAAATCGAATTCTCGAAATTCTCGTCGCCAATCCAACGCGCGTGGGGCGTGACCAAGCGCCATCGCCTACCACTGCCAATGCACCGCCGATGTTTCGAGACGATCCATCTGTCGCCACCGGGGTTGCACAGACGTCGTCTTCGCCAGCGCCTTCCCGTCGGTCGCTCCTCCCGGCCGAAAGCCCCCTTTTCGTTGCGCGCAACGAGGCCCGGTCCGCGCAATGAAGCACCCCCTGCGAAATCGTGTCCCGGGCAGCCATCGGCGGCAATGGCGTACTGTCGGCGGTGATGGGCAGGTTGGTCGGCGTAAAAACTGTCGGAAACAGAGCAGAGGGCAAGATAAAAGCCCTGCCTGCGGCTTGGGTCTATGCGGTTGGTATTCTTGGATATTTTTGTCTGGCACCCGCCGATACCCTGCCAGACATTCTCGAGATTTTCGATTTCATTTCATTCGCTTAGACGCCAGCAAGCGCTTGTCGCAGGACATGAACCGATGAAGCGGGGCGACGACGACCTGCGTATCCGGCCCGGTCGAAGCCGTGACGGCGGAACACCTGGGGGCAAAGCCAAAAGCTTCGTGGCCAAAGTCATGCGAGCGGCCAGCCGGGCCGGGCATGGCGGACGACGGTTTTCCAGCGTCAGCGTCCGGCAATCTTCGTTCGGTCGTGGCCGCGCTGCGACCGCGCGTGCGGCGCTACGCAGTCCCTCACGCCGGGTGCTCATCAAGACGCGCGTCGCACGTCACCGTGGCAGTCACTTTCGCGCCGCCCCGCTTTCCACTCACCTGACCTACCTTCAACGCGACGGGACAAACCGAGAGGGTCGTCCCGGTCAACTGTTCGATCGCGCAAGCGACCATGCTGATGGCCGAGCCTTTGCCGATCGGTGCGAAGAGGATCGCCACCATTTTCGGTTCATCGTCTCACCCGAGGACGCGGCGCAGATGAGCGACCTCCGAGAATTCACGCGCGACCTCATGGCGCAGGCCGAAGCAGATCTGGCAACCAGGCTCGATTGGGTCGCGGTCACACATCACAACACCGACAACCCTCACGTCCATCTCTTGGTCCGTGGGCGTGATCAGGATGGCGCCGACCTCGTTATCAGCCGGGACTATATCAGTCGCGGTCTGCGGGGTCAGGCTGAGCGGCTCGTGTCACTGGAGCTTGGGCCGCGAAGCGACCAAGAGGTCAGCGTGACCCTGCGGCGTGAGGTCAGTGCGGAGCGGTGGACCCGCCTGGATCGAACCTTGCGCGACTATGCGGACGACACCGGCGGCGTCATCGATCTCCGTCCTGGTGGGCACGCTCACGGCGACAAAGACCTGCACGATCTGTTGGTCGGCCGTGCCCAGCATCTGCAGCGCCTCGGCATCACCGATCAGATTGGCCCCGCGCAATGGACCATCGCACCCGACGCCGAGACGACTCTGCGGGCGTTAGGCGAACGCGGAGACATCATCAAAACGATGCATCGGGCGCTCAATCGGCAAGGTCAATCGCGCGGCGTCGCCGACTTCGCAATTCACGGCGAGGGCTCGCCGAACGTCCTCGGCCGCCTCGTCGATCGCGGCCTCCAGGATGAACTGGCAGGAACCGGCTATGTCGTCATCGATGGGATCGATGGCCGAACCCATCATGTCCGGCTACCGAGCATCGAAGCCACAGGTGATGCCAAGATCGGTGCAATCGTGGAGGTGCGTCCCTTCACCGGCGCGGACAATCAGCAGCGTCTCACCCTCTCGGTGCGATCGGATTTCGATCTGGCCGAACAGGTGTCCGCCACCGGTGCGACCTGGCTCGATCGTCATCTCGTCGGCCGAGATCCGTCGCCAGTCGCCAGCACAGGGTTCGGCGCCGAAGTTCGCGAGGCGCTCGATCAGCGCACAGACACACTTGCCGCAGTGGGTTTGGCCAATCGACGCCGCCAAGGCGCGGTCTTCGCACGCGACCTCATTGATACGCTGAGACAAAGCGAGCTGGCCAATGCCTCAGGTCATCTGGCAAGCGAGACCGGCCTTCCCTATCGGCCCTCGGAGCCGGGCAATCATGTCGCCGGCCTCTACCGCCAGCGCGTCAACCTCGCCTCAGGCCGCTTCGCCATGATCGACAACGGCCTGGGCTTTGAGCTCGTGCCCTGGAAACCTGCCCTCGATCAGCATCTCGGCCGCCAAGTCACAGGCGTGATGCTTCCTGGCGGGGGCGTCGATTGGTCGATGGGTCGCAAGCGAGGGCTCGGCATCGGCTGACCCCACCGTTCTGCACGACAGCCTAGCCGATCCTACGACGCGACTGACAATGCCCTTGCAAAGCAAGACGCGCACCCCACCGTCAGCGCCTGCGCTGCGGGAGTTTCCTTATGTCCGCGACCAAAATCCTCTGGGGCCAGGTTCTGATTGTCGCCCTCATTGTGCTGGCTTCGGTCTGGGGGGCCACGCAATGGACCGCATGGCAGTTGGGTTATCAGCCCGAACTGGGACGACCATGGCTTGTCCTTATGGGGCATCCGATCTACGCGCCGCCCGCATTCTTCTGGTGGTGGTATTTCTTCGACGCCTACGCCCCCAAGATCTTTTATCAGGGCGCTGTCATCGCCTCCGCAGGCGGATTTGCGTCGACCGCCGTCGCGGTCGGCATGTCTGTATGGCGTGCCCGTGAGGCGAAGAATGTCACGACCTACGGGTCGGCGCGCTGGGCGACGCCTGGCGAATTACGAACCGCCAAATTGCTTGGCGACGATGGCGTCATTCTCGGCCGCTTTCACCAGCGGTATCTGCGCCATGATGGTCCCGAGCATGTGCTGTGTTTTGCGCCGACGCGGTCCGGTAAGGGGGTCGGCCTCGTCATCCCGACCCTGCTTACCTGGCCGGGCGCCTGTATTGTTCACGACATCAAGGGCGAAAATTTCGGACTGACGGCGGGGTGGCGCAACCGGTTCAGCCACGTCCTGCGCTTCGACCCCACCGATATCAGCTCGGATGCATATAACCCTCTGCTCGAAGTCCGCCGCGGCCCCTCCGAAGTGCGCGACGTGCAGAACATCGCAGATATTCTGGTCGATCCCGAGGGCGCACTCGAAAAACGCAATCACTGGGAGAAAACCAGTCACGCCTTGCTCGTCGGCGCGATCCTGCACGTCCTCTATGCCGAAGCCGACAAGACGTTGGCGGGCGTTGCCAACTTCCTTTCGGATCCCAGGCGTCCCATCGATACGACGCTGCGCGCCATGATGACGACTCCGCATCTCGGCGATGACGGCGTTCATCCCGTCGTTGCGTCGGCCGCGCGCGAATTGTTGAACAAAAGCGAAAACGAGCGATCGGGCGTGCTGTCGACCGCGATGTCGTTCCTCGGCCTCTACCGCGACCCTGTCGTCGCGCGCGTGACGCGCCGATGCGATTGGCGGATTTCTGATCTTGTTGATCGGCGAGACCCGGTCACGCTCTATCTGATTGTCCCGCCATCCGACATCTCGCGAACCAAGCCCCTGATCCGGCTGATCCTTAATCAGGTCGGGCGACGCCTGACCGAGGACCTTGCCGCCAAGGGACGGCGCCACCGCCTGCTGTTGATGCTCGACGAGTTCCCCGCGCTCGGTCGCCTGGACTTTTTCGAGTCGGCGCTTGCCTTCATGGCTGGCTACGGCATCCGCAGCTTCCTTATCGCTCAAAGTCTCAACCAGATCGAAAAGGCTTACGGGCCGAACAATGCGATCCTCGACAACTGCCATGTGCGAGTGAGTTTCGCGACCAACGACGAGCGCACCGCCAAACGTGTAAGCGATGCCTTGGGAACCGCGACCGAGATCCGCGATGCCCGCAACTATGCCGGCCATCGTCTGTCGCCCTGGCTCGGCCATTTGATGGTTTCGCGTCAGGAAACAGCGCGGCCGCTGCTCACCCCGGGCGAAATCATGCAGCTCCCGCCGAGCGATGCGATCGTGCTCGTTTCAGGACTCTTCCCGGTCCGGGCGACGAAGGCGCGCTACTATGAGGACCGCCAACTCAAGGCGCGACTACTGCCTCCTCCCACCGAACCGACCCAGCGCGAGGAGGTTGGCGCGCAGAGCGATGATTGGAGCGCGCTGGCGCCGCTGCCATTTGCGCCGACCGCGGCAAGGACCTCAGGGGATGATGCCATCGATGGCGACGCCGACGATTCTGCCAATGCCGGAATCCGGCGGGAGCCGGAAATTCCCGCGCATGAGGCAATAGCGCCGGAGACACCGCTGCCCGTGCGCGAGTTCGACGCCCTGGACGACGAACCTGACGACAACGCCCTTCGCGCTCAGACGCTGCAGGCGCGAATGCGTGGCATGGCGCGCCAGGCTTCTCTCGATCCTGATGATGGGATCGTATTGTGAAGCCGCCTCCCAGAATCAAACAGACATTCCGCCTTCCCGCTGAGCTGAGCCGGGATTTGGCTGACTATGCCCGGCGTCGGCGGGTCGCCCAGGGCGACGTGGTGCAAGCCGCATTGTCATCCCACCTATCACCAGACGGCGCCGACCGCCTGGAGGCGGCGCTGGCGAGACGGCTCGATCGCATGACCCGCCAGATCGACCGGCTTGAGCGCCACATCATGATCAGCAACGAAACATTGGCTCTTTTTGTGCGCTTCTGGCTGACGGCCGTGCCGCCGCTCCCCGACTCAGCCCAAGCGGCAGCTCAGGCAAAGGGCCGCGAACGCTTCGAGGGCTTTGTTGAAACCCTGGGGCGACGCCTCGCCAAGGGGCGCAGCTTCGCCGACGAGATCGTTCAGGACGTTCCGGCAACCACGAGCGCAGATCCCGACGAGGAGTGAACCGCCGTTTCCCTGCCATTGTACGCTACAGCCCTACTACGCCCTCAAGCCTATTGAATCAGTACGATATCGCCGCTTCTTGCTCGACCCGTTGACTGTCTCGCCTCCGGCGAGACGCGAAAACGGGACGACGTTCGTGACCACAGTTGCTTTCCGGTCCGAGAGTTTCGCACGCGGCGCACGGATGTTGCGGACCGCGCTGGGCGCCGACATCGCCGGGTATCTCGATGACCCGGGCGTCGTCGAAGTCATGCTCAACCCTGATGGCCGTCTGTGGATCGACCGGCTCGCGGGCGGCTTGGAGGATACCGGCGCGCGCATCAACGCGGCAGACGGCGAGCGCATCGTCAGGCTGGTGGCACACCACGTCGGAGCCGAGGTCCATGGCGGCAACCCGCGGGTCTCCGCCGAACTCCCCGAAACCGGCGAGCGCTTTGAGGGCCTGCTGCCTCCCGTCGTCGCCGCGCCCAGCTTCGCCATCCGTAAGCCCGCCGTCGCCGTCTTCACCCTGACCGATTATGTCGAGGCGGGGATCATGACCGCTGAGCAGGCCGAGAGCCTCCGCGCTGGCGTTTACGCCCGCAAGAACATCTTGGTGGTTGGCGGTACGTCCACCGGCAAAACGACACTCGTCAACGCCTTGCTCGCCGAGGTCGCCAGAACCGGCGACCGGGTGGTGCTTATCGAAGACACCCGCGAATTGCAGTGCGCGGCGCCAAATCTGGTCGCGCTACGGACCAAGGACGGCGCAGCGAGCTTGACCGACCTGGTTCGCTCGGCGCTGCGCCTGCGTCCTGACCGGATCCCGATTGGTGAGGTGCGCGGCGGCGAAGCGCTCGACCTGATCAAAGCGTGGGGCACAGGCCACCCCGGCGGTGTCGGCACCTTACACGCCGGCTCCGCGCTTGGCGCTCTGCGGCGTCTCGAACAGCTCATCCAGGAAGCGGTGATCACAGTGCCGCGCGCGCTGATCGCCGAGACCATTGACCTGATCGCTGTTCTCTCTGGCCGTGGCACCTCCCGCCGGCTCGCCGAGCTCATGCGCGTCGAAGGGCTGACCCCGGAGGGCGACTACCGGCTCATCCACCACCTCCAACCTTCGCCAGGAGACCTGCCATGACCATGTTCCGTCGCTGCTTGACCGGCGCAGCAACCTTCGCGCTGCTCGCGATCACAACCGCACCTGCCTACGCCGCCGGCTCCAACATGCCGTGGGAGGCGCCGCTCCAGTCGATCCTGGAGTCGATTCAGGGACCGGTCGCCAAAATCATCGCGGTGATGATCATCATCGTCACCGGGCTCACGCTCGCTTTTGGCGACACCTCGGGCGGTGCTCGCAAGATGGTCCAGATCGTCTTCGGGCTTTCGATCGCCTTCGCGGCCAGCTCGTTTTTCCTGTCCTTCTTCTCGTTCGGCGGTGGGGCGCTGGTCTGATGCTTGGCGCAGATGAACCCGCCGTCGGCTTCTATGCCCCGGTTCGGCGCAGCCTGACCGAACCGATCCTTCTCGGTGGGGCTCCGCGTTCGCTGGCCATCATCAATGGCACGCTCGCCGCAGCTCTGGGGCTGGGGTTGCGCCTTTGGCTGGCTGGCCTGCTGATCTGGCTCGTCGGGCACATGGCCGCCGTATGGGCAGCGCGGCGCGACCCCGCCTTCGTCGACGTGGTGCGCCGCCACCTTCGCTACCCGACCCATTTCGGCGCGTGAGACCGATCGTGCTGAATCTCTCCGAGTATCGCGGGAAATCCCAAGCTCTCTCCGATTTTCTGCCGTGGGCGGCATTGGTTGCCGAAGGCGTCATCCTCAACAAGGACGGCAGCTTTCAGCGCACTGCCCGGTTCCGCGGTCCGGATCTCGATAGCGCAACACCCGCCGAGTTGGTCTCCACGACCTCACGGCTCAATAATGCCTTGCGGCGTCTTGGCTCCGGATGGGCGATCTTCGTCGAGGCGCAGCGCCATCCGGCCAGTGCCTATCCGCCTGGCACGTTTCCGGACGGCGTCTCCAATCTCGTCGATTTCGAGCGCAGAGCGCAGTTCGACGAAGCCGGCGCGCACTATGAATCGTCCTATTTCCTGTCACTGGTCTGGTTGCCGCCGGCCGAGGACGCCGCCCGCGCCGAGGCCTGGCTGTACGAGGGCCGCGAGCAATCCGGTGTCAACGGTCACGAGCAACTCGCCACCTTCATCGATCGCACCGACCGCGTCCTCAACCTCGTTGACGGGTTCATGCCCGAAACCGCGTGGCTCAGCGACATTGAGACCCTGACCTATCTGCACGCCACGGTCTCGACCCACCGGCATCAAGTCCGCGTGCCTGAAACCCCCATGCACCTCGACGCCATCCTGGCCGATCAAGTGCTCACTGGCGGGCTAGAACCTCGCCTGGGTAAGGCTCACCTGCGCACGCTGACCATCATGGGCTTTCCGTCACAAACCTGGCCGGGCCTGCTAGACGACCTCAACCGCCTTGCCTTCGATTATCGGTGGGTCACCCGGGCGATCTGCCTCGACAAGACCGACGCCGCGAAGGTCCTGGGCCGCATTCGCCGCCAATGGTTCGCCAAGCGCAAATCCATCGCGGCGATGCTCAAGGAGATCATGACGAACGAGGCCTCAGCCCTCATGGACAGCGACGCCGCCAACAAGGCCGCGGACGCCGACATGGCGCTTCAGGAACTCGGCTCTGATCTGGTGGGAGCGGCCTATGTCACCGCAACCGTGACCATCTGGGACGATGACCCTCGCATCGCCGATGAGCGGCTGAGGCTCGTCGAAAAGGTGATCCAGGGCCGCGACTTCACCTGCATGGTCGAGCGCGTCAACGCCGTCGAGGCCTGGCTCGGCAGCCTGCCGGGGCACGTTTATGCCAATGTCCGCCAGCCGCCGGTCTCGACCCTGAACCTCGCGCATATGATGCCGTTCTCCGCAGTCTGGGCTGGACCGAAATGCGACGAGCATTTTGATGCTCCGCCACTCTTTCTGGCCAAGACCGAAGGATCGACGCCATTCCGCTTTTCGCTCCACGTAGGCGACGTCGGCCACACCCTGGTTGTCGGCCCAACGGGCGCCGGCAAGTCGGTGCTACTGGCGCTGATGGCGCTCCAGTTTCGCCGCTATGCCCGGTCGCAGATCTTTGCCTTCGACTTCGGCGGCTCAATCCGGGCAGCCGCGCTGGCGATGAGTGGTGACTGGCACGACCTTGGCGGCTCACTCGCCGAAGACGCGAGCGAACCGGTCGCCTTGCAGCCGCTGGCCGGGATCGATGCGGAAGAAGAACGCGCATGGGCGGCCGAGTGGGTTGCCGCCATCCTGGCCCGCGAGAAGATCGACATTACGCCCGACGTAAAGGAGCATGTCTGGTCGGCGCTCAACAATCTGGCGTCGGCCCCCAAGTCCGAACGCACCCTCACGGGCCTATCGGTCTTGCTCCAGAGCCAGGCGCTTAAACAAGCGCTCAAGCCCTATTGCGTCGGCGGGCCTTGGGGTCGTCTACTCGATGCCGAGACCGAGCGTGTCGGGTCAGCCGACGTGCTCGCCTTCGAAACCGAAGGCCTGATCGGCACGGGCGCCGCCGCAGCCGTGCTTGCCTACCTTTTTCACCGGATCGAACATCGTCTGGATGGTCGTCCGACGCTGATGATCGTCGACGAAGGCTGGCTTGCCCTCGATGACGAAGGCTTTGCCAGCCAGCTCCGCGAATGGCTGAAGACGCTGCGGAAAAAGAACGCGAGCGTGATTTTCGCCACCCAATCGCTCGCCGACATCGACGGTTCGGCGATTGCGCCGGCCATTATCGAAAGCTGCCCGACGCGGCTCTTCCTGCCTAACGAGCGCGCGCTCGAGCCCCAGATCGCGACAATCTACGAACGCTTCGGACTCAACGATCGTCAGATCGAGATCCTCAGCCGCGCCACCCCGAAGCGTGACTATTACTGCCAGTCACGCCGCGGAAATCGTCTGTTCGAGCTGGGTCTGGGCGAGGTGGCGCTCGCCTTCACAGCGGCCTCCAGCAAGGGCGATCAAATCCTCATTGCTCGGCTGATGGCCGAACATGGCCCGACCGGCTTTGCCAAGGCCTGGCTTGAGGCCCGCGGCGTCGCTTGGGCGACCGATCTCATCATCACCCCACAAGAGGAGAAACTGCCATGAAGCTCCAATTCCGTCCGGCATGGACTGCCGGTCTCGCCGCCCTGACATTGGCCACGCTGCCGATGCCATCTCAGGCCCAGATCACTGTCTGGGACCCGACCAACTATACCCAAAACGTCCTGCAGGCCGCGCGCTCGCTCCAGCAGGTCACCAACCAGATCACCTCGCTGCAAAACGAGGCGCAAAGCCTCATCAATCAGGCCCGCAATCTGGCGAGCCTGCCCTATTCCTCGTTGCAAGAACTCCAGCAGTCGGTCGCTAGGACCCAGCAACTGCTGGGGCAGGCGCAGAGCATTGCCTATGACGTGCAGCAGATCGATCGCGCCTTCCAGACCAGCTACGCGCCAGCCAGCGCCTCCAGTTCCGATCAGGCGCTCTTCGCATCGGCCCGCCAGCGTTGGCAGACATCGGTCAGCGCACTTCAGGATGCGATGCGTGTTCAGGCTGGCGTTGTGGGCAATATCGAAACCAACCGCACGCAGATGGCGGCATTGGTAGGTTCCAGCCAGTCCGCCACCGGCGCACTGCAGGCGACCCAAGCCGGCAATCAGCTTCTGGCGCTCCAGGCCCAGCAACTGTCCGATCTGACTGCCGCCGTCGCGGCGCAGGGGCGTGCGCAAAACCTCGAAGCGGCGCAGCGCGCGGCGGCTGCGGACCAAGGTCGCGAGCAGCTTCGCCGTTTTCTGACTCCGGGTCAGGGCTACCAGCCCACCGAGGTCACCATGTTCCACGATCGCTGAGCGGGCCGATGCGCTGGCCTGGATTGCTCGCCGACAGGCTCCAGCGACCAAAGCCTGGTCGGATCCTCGTCGTCGGCACTGTCGCGGCGGTGATCGTCGCGATCGCGGTGTGGTTCACGACGGCGGCACGCTCCGACAGGCCGGCCGAAAGAAGCCCCGCCACGACGATCGCGCGCGATCCGCTCGAAGCCGAACTGGTCCGCTGCAACGACCTGGGTTCGCCCGCGATCGATGATCCAGGCTGCAAACGGGCGTGGTCTGAAAATCGCCGCCGGTTTCTCGGCGCCCCCAACACGCAGGCGCCAGCCGTCAACGAACATGCCGGCGCTCCGATTAGCCGACAGGAGCAACGCTGATGCAGGGCACCGGGGTCATCGACCGCTTTCTGGAAGTCTTTACCCGCTATATCGATAGCGGCTTTGGCTTGCTTCAGGGCGAAGTCGCGTGGTTGGCCTCAACCCTTATCGTCATCGACGTAACGCTCGCTGCGCTGTTTTGGGCCTGGGGTGCAGACGAGGATATCCTCGCTCGCCTGGTCAAGAAGACCCTTTTCGTGGGTGCGTTCGCCTTCATTATCGGCAACTGGAACACGCTGGCCCGCATCGTCTTTGAAAGCTTTGCGGGGCTTGGGCTGAAGGCATCGGGCACAGGGCTGACGGCTGCGGAGTTTCTTCGCCCCGGTCGCGTTGCCCAAGTCGGCTTCGATGCCGGCAGGCCCATCCTGGAGTCCATCTCCGGGCTGATGGGCTACATCAGCTTCTTCGAGAATTTCATCCAGATCGTCGTCCTGCTGCTGGCCTGGGCGATCGTGCTGCTGTCTTTCTTCATCCTCGCCATCCAGCTCTTCATCAGCTTGATCGAGTTCAAGCTCGCGACCTTATGCGGCTTCGTGCTCGTGCCCTTTGGCCTGTTCAACAAGACCGCGTTCATGGCTGAACGAGTGCTTGGTCTCGTGATCAGTTCAGGCGTGAAGGTGCTGGTGCTCGCCGTTGTGGTCGGCATCGGATCGACGTTGTTCGGCGAGTTCACGCAAGGTTTTCAGGCCCAGCCCACAATCGAAGACGCGATGGCGCTGGTGCTTGCTGCGCTGTCGCTGCTCGGCCTTGGCATTTTTGGCCCCTCGATCGCCAATGGCATCGTCTCGGGCGGCCCGCAGCTTGGCGCCGGGGCAGCCGTTGGCACTGGACTGGCTGCCGGCGGCGCGCTCCTTGCTGGCGCAGCCGGCGCGCGCATGGCGGGCGGTGCGGCGATGGCGGCCGTGCGGGGCGGAGCCAGTGTCGCTGGCGGCGCTTCGACGGCCTATCAACTTGGAAGCGCCGCAAAAGGGGGCAGCGTTGCGGGCGGACTATCCGGCGTCGCGCAAGCCGGGGCTTCCGCAGCGGCCTCGCCGCTCCGCAGAGCAGCCGCTGAGATGGGGCAGCGCTACCAAGCCGGTGGCCGGGCGGCGTTCGAAGCCATGGGCGGCAAAGTCACCGGAGGGACCGACGCCAGCCCGGCCAACGATGCGGGCTCCGCCTCCGGGGAGCCCGCCTGGGCCAAATCGATGCGTCGACGCCAATCAGCCGCGCACGGCATCCAGACCGCCATCCATGCCGTCCGTGCCGGCGATGGAGGCGGCGCGGGCTCTTCTGTCAGCATTCGAGAGGGTGAATGATGTTCTTCAAACGACCGTCCAGCCGTTACGGCCGGACGCCCGAACCCGAGACCCCTTATCAACGTGCCGCTCAGGCTTGGGATGACCGCATCGGGTCTGCGCGCATCCAGGCTCGCAACTGGCGACTAATGGCGTTCGGCTCGCTGTTCCTGTCTGCCGGCCTGTCCGCTGCCGTCGTTTGGCAAGCCATGTCTGGAACGGTCGTGCCGTGGGTCGTGCAGGTTGACCGGCTCGGGCAAGCCCAAGCGATCTCGCCAGCAGAGACCGGCTATCGGCCGACCGATCCTCAGATCGCTTGGCATCTCGCCCGCTTTATCGAGGAAACCCGCTCAATCCCGGCGGACCCGATCGTGCTGCGCCAGAACTGGCTACGCGCCTACGACTATACGACCGACCAAGGCGCGCTGGCGCTTAACGACTATGCCCGGGTCAACGACCCGTTTGCCAAGGTCGGCCGGGAACAGGTCGCGGTCGATGTCTCCAGCGTCATCCGAGCGTCACCGGGGAGCTTTCGCGTTGCTTGGGTCGAGCGGCGATACGTCGATGGGGCGCTCGCGGCCACCGAGCGCTGGACGGCCATCCTGACCATCACAATCCAAACCCCTCGTGACGTCGAGCGCCTGCGCAAGAATCCGCTCGGTGTGTACGTCCATGCCCTCAATTGGTCGAAGGAGCTCGGCTGATGCGACTGATCCCCGTTACAACCATCATGCTTGCGTCGGTATCGCTCGCGGCCTGTTCGCATACCTGGAAGCCGCCGGAGATCACCTATGATCCTATCGCGGCCCCGCAGCCGGCGACGCCCGAGGTCGAGCCGCCCAAGCCGGTTGAAATCGTGCAGATTCCGACGCCCTTGCCTCTGCCGGGCCAACTTCAGCGCATTCCACCGCCCTCCTCGCCGACACCGGAGCCGGCCGACCCGCGCGCACGGGTCGAAGCCGCAAATGGCGCGGCCCGCATTCAGCCAAGCCGATCCGGCTATTTCAACGCCGTTCAGTTCTATCCCTATTCGGATGGCGCGCTGTACCAAGTGTACACAGCGCCGGGCCAGGTGACCGACATCGCCCTTGAAGCGGGTGAGCAACTGGTTGGCACAGGACCTGTGGCCGCCGGTGACACGGTGCGCTGGATCATCGGTGATACGGAAAGCGGCAGCGGGCCGACCCGAAGGATCCATATCCTTGTCAAGCCGACGCGCGCCGATCTTCAGACCAACTTGGTGATCAATACCGATCGCCGGACGTATCATCTCGAACTGCGGGCGGCCGAGCGCACCTACATGGCCAGTGTTTCCTGGTCTTATCCGCAAGACCAGCTCATCGCCCTACGCCGCCAGAACTCACAAGCGCAGGCCGCGGAGACGGCAGCGACCTCGCCGTTGCCGGCGCTGGAGTCGCTGAACTTTCGCTACCGGATCGAAGGCGACAATCCGGCCTGGCGACCGGTTAGAGCCTTCGACGACGGGCGGCAGGTCTTCATCGAGTTTCCGACCGGCATTGCGCAGGGCGAGATGCCCCCGCTCTGGATCATCGGCGCGCAGGGCGATGCCGAACTGGTGAACTACCGTGTGCGCGGCCGCTACATGGTCATTGACCGTCTCTTTGGCGGCGCTGAGCTTCGCCTGGGCGGAGATCGCCAACGGCGCGTCCGTATCGTTCGCATTGACGCGAGGCCGGCATCGTGACCGGCCCCGTTCCTGAGCAAACGCCGGACGATCCTCCTCGGCCAGAGCGCGAAATCGCCGCTGAGCTGCGTCTTCGGCCCGACCGGCCCAAGGTCGTCCGCCTGTCGCGAAAAGTGCTCGGCCTCATCGCGGGCGTTTCGGCCGTCGCCATCGGCGGATCGTTGATATGGGCGCTGCAATCCAGCCGACCGACAACGACCGCCGAGCTTTATAACACCGACAACAGGACCACGGCCGACGGCCTGTCGCGGCTGCCTACATCCTATGCCGGGGTGCCTCGTGAAGTGCCGCCGCTCGGGCCGCCGCTCCCCGGCGATCTCGGACGCCCCATGCTCAACAACGGCATCCAGCCCGGTCCTATCCCGGGCGCTCCGGCACCCGCGACCGCGACCGCGCCGGATCCGGAAGCCCAGCGCGTTGCGCAGGAGCGTCAGCGGATCGCTCAGGAACGCGAGGCCGCTCGCGCCAGTCGACTGTTCGCGGGGGAATCCCGCACGCCCGGCAGCGGTCCCTCAGCCGGTGGGCTCGAGATGCCGGGAGCGGCGTCGCCGCAACTCGGCGCCCTCGCGGCCGGAAGCGGTCAACCGACACCGCCGCCAAGCGAAGGCGATCGGAGGTCGGCATTCTTGGGCGGTCCCACTGACCGGCGCACGATCAGTACCGAAACGCTTCAGGCCCCGGCGAGTCCCTATACCGTCCAAGCGGGCGCTGTGATTGCCGCAGCGATGGTGACGGGCCTGCGCTCGGACCTGCCCGGCCAGATCACCGCGCAAGTCACCGAGAATGTCTACGATGGCCCCACCGGGCGCATCTTACTCATCCCCCAAGGTGCCCGGCTGATTGGACAGTACGACGCACAGGTCAGTTTCGGCCAATCCCGAGCACTTCTGGTCTGGAACCGCCTGATCCTCCCCAACGGCCGCTCGATCATCCTGGAGCGTCAGCCCGGTGCCGACGCCTCCGGCTATGCCGGACTTGAAGACAAGGTGGACAATCATTGGGGGCAACTTTTCCGCGCCGCGATGCTGTCCACCCTGCTGAGCGTCGGGTCGGAAGCAGGCACAGAGCCCGCACGCGTTCGGTCTCTTCGGGGGTAGCCAGCTCGACCCTACCGAGTTGCGTCCCGAAGGCTGTCATCCAGGGCCGTCGATCCTCGAGTCCGGGGACACGCTTCGCCGAGCTTCTGACCAACCTGATAGCGTTTGGTGTATTTAACGTCGCCGCCGAAATAGGTCGCCGACATGCGATGCGCTTCATCGCAGATGATAAGGTCCCACTCGCGGGCGCTCGCCAGCTTTTCCTGCAACTCCTCGTTCCGCGCCAGGACATCGAGGCGAACGATCAGCCGGTTGCGGTCCTCGAACGGATTACCTGACCGTGACGTCTCGATCATGTCCCGGGTCAGGATGTCGAATTCGAGATTGAACTTCTGACCCAGCTCGTCCTGCCATTGCTCCACCAGGCTGCCCGGCGCCACCACAAGACAGCGCTCGAGATCACTGCGCGCGATCAACTCCTTGATCAGCAGGCCGGCCATGATCGTCTTGCCCGCCCCGGGATCGTCGGCCAGCAGGAAGCGTAGTGGCTGGCGCGGCAGCATCTCGCCATAGACGGCCGAGATCTGGTGCGGCAGCGGATCGACCAGACTCGTGTGGATGGCCAGATAGGGATCAAAAAAATGGGCGAGCTTGATCCGGTTGGCCTCGGTCACCAGTCGAAGCAGCGCACCATCGCCGTCGAAAGACCAAGGCCGCCCGTTGACCTCGACTTCGAGCCGGTACTCGTCGTCGCGATAGAGCACGGCTTCGGCAACGGCACCGTTCAGATCGCGGTAGACGACGTTGATCGCCTGATCGCCGATCCAGTCGACAGACAGGATCTGGGCCGCCTGGGGTGAGGCGATGCCGCGCACCGACGCGCCATTCCGAATCTCTTCAAGCCTTGCCATATCTACCCTTACTGACCCCGACCGCCCTGATGCTCACACCGCAAAATCGGCTTTCTCCAAAGCCGCCTCGGTCTCGGCCTGATTGACGACAACGATGTGCTGACTCCGGGCCGGCAGCTTGGCGGCGTCGCCCAAGAGGCCGAGCCGCTTCAGAACATAGAACAGCATGGCGTAGCGCACGGTTAGGACCGCTGAGCCTTTCTCCATGCCATAGTCTTTGGCGACGACGGCCTTCTGACTTGTGGTCAGATCAGGGTGAGGGCCAATCTCGACACCGAACCGCTCTTGCCAAAGCGCGTCATGCTCTGCGGGCGCGCCAGGTTCGCCGAGGCTCCCGATCCCGAGAACGCGCGGCAGCAGGAAATCCTTGAACTTGTCGGTGACGTGACAATAGCCGCGAACGTGCCAGCGGAAGCCGTCATAGCCGAAGGCGTGGGGCGTGATCCGTCGCCAGATCGGATCGGGCCGGTCCTTGCTCATCGACTGATAGTGAATGTCCACCGACCGGTGATCGCGCACGGCGCTGAGGACCGTGCGCAGCACGGACGCGTCGATATCTCTCCGGGGTGTCAAGGCGATGTCAGTGTCGGGAACCTGGGTGATCCAGGATTCCGATAGATCGATCAGTCCTTCAGCGACCGACCGCAGGCGCGACAGATAGCCGTCGGGATCGGGCTTGAGGAAATGGGGCTCGAAATGCTCGCTCGCGACGTACCGCTTGGCACTCTTGTCGTAGAGGGCGTTGTTGGGCGCTCGCTCCTGGTAGAGCGTCAAATCCTTTGATGCTTGCGGCACCGAGACGTCGAACATCTCGATGATGTCCGAGCGATTGACCCCGCCTTCCCAGAACAGGCGGAACTCGATGAACTCGAGCCGACGCTCAACGCCCCACTTCAATGTCGTCAGGCTTTCCGCCATCCGAATCTTCCTCCAAAACGGATGCAGATAAAAACTATATGGACACATCTGCACGACGTGTGTAGTTTCTATTCCCATCACGGAGTCGCGTCAAGCGAAACCGTGCCGGGCAACAGGAGGACCACATGGCCAAGACCCCCTCGAAGAATGAAGTAACGAGCAAGAAAGCCGCGAGTGCGGCATCGCAGGTGCTGCGCGACCCCAAGTCGAGCGCAGCGGCAAAATCGGCGGCGGCTTCGGCGCTGACGCAGCGCCCGAACAAGAAGTAAGTCAGGGAGAACGACGATGACCACCCTTTCCAACCGGCGGACCATCGTCGCCCATGGCCGTTTGGCGATGCGCGAGTTGCGCCTCGACGCGGCGCGGCAGCGCCGACACGGCGTGCAGATCATGTCATTTGAACAACTCACGGTCCGTCTGGCCGGTGGCTTCGCCCGTCCGATCGATGACGAGTGTTTGCGAACCGCGATCCAGGCCGTGCTGCCGGACACGACCCTCGGAGAGCTGGAAAGCATCAAGCTGCTTCCTGGCATGGTCGATGCGGCGGCCGACACCCTCCACAAGGCGTGGCGGGCCGGTATCGACTTGGCCGCTCGCGCCGGGGATCATCCTCGGCTCGACTCGATCGCGCGCCTGGAAGCTGCGGTTCTAGCCCAGTTGCCGCCCGGTATGATGCGTCCTACCGATCTCGTGGCCCGCGCATTGGAGCGCGTTGCTCATGCTCATGCGGTTTTGGGTCCGCTCGAGATCGTCGGTATCACCGAGCTTTCGCCGTGCTGGCGTCCGCTCCTGCAGGAGCTCACCGCGCATACTTCGGTGAGCTGGACAGCCGGCCCTCGGCCGACCCCGCTGTGGCTGGACGCGTTCGACGTCACGATCAACCGGGCAGACCCAACCGCTCCGGCAATCAGTACGGTCAGCGCCGCGACTGCCTATCACGAGGCGATCGAGGCCATTCGATGGGCGCGGGGCCTGATGGCTTCAGGAGAAGCGGAGGCCGCCGACATCGCGATCGCGGCCGCATCGACCGGTGACTATGACGATCACCTCCTCGCCCTGCGCGCCGATGCGAACCTGGATCTTCAGTTCGTCCACGGCATCAAGGTCACGACAACCCGGGATGGTCAGGCGGCTGCGGCACTCGCGGATCTCCTCATTCGCGGCTTCTCGCAGACCCGGATACGTCGGCTCGCAGCGTTGTGCGGTTCGGAAACCGGCCCCTTTGCCGGCTTTCCGCAGGGCTGGCTGCGCGTCCTGCCGACCGACGCGCCGCTGGCTTCACCGGCATCTTGGCAACGCTTGCTGGACCGGCTGACCGCCGACGACTGGCCCGACGCGACGGATCATACGCCGACCTTGCGTGGCATCATTGATTTGTTGGCGAAGGGACATCCGGCAGCCGACGAGATCGGCGCAGCCTTTCTGTCCGGACGCGCCCTGGCGATCTGGCGCAAGGCACTGCTGGCTGGACCATCGGGGTCGCTCGATGCGACCCTGGACAGCCTGAAACAAGATGACGGGCTTGAGGCCTGCGTTTCCGTGGCTTGGATGCCCGCAAGCGCCTTGGCGGCTTCGCCGCGCCGTTTTGTTCGGCTCATCGGCATGAATTCATCGCGCTGGCCGCGCGGCATTTCCGAAGATCGTCTGATTTCCGATCACATCATCCCAACCGCTGAGCTGGACCCGCTGCCGGTCGGCGCGGCGGATCGGCGAGATTTTGAGACCATCCTCGCCACGACGAGCGGTCAGATCGTCATGTCGCGCGCTCGCCGCGACAGCGAAGGCCGCTTGCTGGGGCGCAGCGCGCTGCTCGGTCCGGCATCTGAGGAGATCTACATCCGGCGCAATGCGGTTCCGGCTCACGCATTCAGCGAGACCGATCGATTGATGGCACGACCCGATGAGTTCGCGCGGGACAGCCAGGCCATCAGCGCCACCACGGCTTGGCGCAACTGGCATCGCAAGGAGATTACACCGCACGATGGACTGGTTCGCGCTGACCATCCTCTCCCGCAGGCCATCCTCGGCCGGACTCAATCGGCCAGTTCGCTTCGTCTGCTGCTCCGCAGCCCGCTCGGCTTTGTATGGCGCTACGGGATGCGCCTGCGCACCCCAGAGAGCGGCGCGGACCCGCTTGTCCTTGATGCATTGGCAATGGGCGACCTAGTTCACATGACACTCGATCTGGCGCTTGCGACGCTTGAAAAGGGCGGCGGCCTCGCCGCGGCTGACGAAGCGCAGATCGCTGGCGCCGTGCAGGATGCTGCTGCCAGGATCGCGGTCGTGTGGGAAAGCGAACGAGCGGTCCCACCGGCGCTCATCTGGCGACGGACGCTCGACGACGCCCGGATTCTTACCACGCGCGCCCTGACTTACGGCGACGAGCATCTGCCCGACGCCCGCTCTTTTGGCGAAGTCGCCTTCGGCGGCGCGACGCCCAAGGCGGACACCGCCAGCCCGTGGGATTCGCAGACACCCGTCGAAATCCCCGCAACCGGCTTTCGCATCGCCGGCTATATTGATCGCCTGGACATTGCCGGAGACGGCAAGCGCGCGCTCGTTCGTGATTATAAGACCGGACGGCCGCCCAAGGACGATATCAGTCTCGATGGTGGCCGCGAGTTGCAACGCTGCCTCTATGCCTTCGCCGTCAAGGCCCTTCTTGGCGACGACGTGTCGATCAGTGCATCGCTGCTCTTTCCGCGCGATCAGGTCGACTTCCAACTCGGCGACCCGGAAGCGACACTCACCGAGATCACCGGCTATTTGCAAGCCGCTAGGGCGAACCTTCAATCCGGCCAGGCCCTAATCGGTCCGGACACCGGCGGCGCATACGACGATCTGGCGTTCGCCCTGCCGGCCAATGCGGGCGCCACCTACTGCAAACGAAAACTGCCCGCCGCGACCGAAGCTTTCGGCGATGCTGCGCTGGTCTGGGAGGCGCAGTGATGACCGCTGCTACCAACACACTGCGCGATGACGCCGCCCGCCGCACCGCCATCGGCGTCCATGATCGCTCGATCCTGGTCGAAGCCGGCGCAGGCTCCGGCAAGACAGCCGTGATGGCCGGCCGCATCGCCGCCATGCTCGCCGAGGGCATCGCGCCCAAGTCGATCGCAGCCGTCACCTTTACGGAATTGGCAGCCAGCGAGCTGCTGATCCGCGTTCGCGACTTCGTTGCCGACCTCGCGACCGGCACAATTCCGACCGAGTTGCGCATCGCATTTCCCGACGGCTTGTCAGCCAACCACAACGAGAACCTTGCGGCCGCCGCATCGGTCATCGACGAGATCACCTGCTCGACAATCCATGGCTTCTGCCAGCGCCTGATCAAGCCCTACCCGGTCGAGGCGGACATCGATCCCGGCGCGAGCGTGATGGACCGCAACCAAGCCGATCTCGCTTTCATCGAAATCGTCGAGACGTGGCTGCGCGAACAGCTCTCGGGCGGTGAAGGCGGCATCATCGCGGAAATGGTGCTGCACAATCCCGGCGAAACCGTCGGCTTGATCCACAAGATCGTCGCCAACCTGCGCAAACGCAGGACCGTTTCCGCGCCGCCGGTCAGCGGCCTGGCCCCGCACCTGGGCGCTTTCCATCACGCCGTCGATGGTTTGATGGAGTTCATCCGCACCGCACCAGCGGTGGAGGAAGAAACCGCCATGCTCGCCGAGCGCTTCGCCGGAATGGCCGCAGGGCTCGACAGCGGGCCGGTCATCGAAACGCCAGTCGGCTTGGTGCGATTGCTGGTTACACAGCCGCATTCCGACCTCTGCACCAAAACCGGCTCGTTCCTTGCCTACAAGAAGAAGGGCAAATGGGTCGAAGCCGCCAAGCGCGAAGGCTTGGCCAAGACCGAAGGCGAACGGCTGAACATCGCGGCGGATGCGCATTACGCCGCGTGCTGCCAAGCCTGGCAGGATCTGGTCCAGAACGTCGCCAGTCGCGTCCTGTGCGACCTCATCGCTCAGGTACAGCCTGTGCTGGCCCGTTTCCGGGACTACAAGCGTTCGGCCGCCCAGCTCGATTTCGACGATCTGATCTTCGCGGCGCGCGATCTTTTGCGCGATCATGACGATGTCCGACGGTCCCTCGCCGCCCGCTTCGCCCACGTCCTTGTCGACGAGTTTCAGGATACTGACCCGCTTCAGACGGAAATCTTCTGGCGCCTCTGCGGCGAGCCGCCGGCCGGGGTCGCGAGCGCAGACTGGAGCGCCTTCACGATCCGTCCCGGCGCGCTCTTCCTCGTCGGTGATCCCAAGCAGGCGATCTATCGCTTCCGCGGCGCCGATGTCAGCGCCTATGTCCGCGCGCGCGATGCCTATCTCGCGCAGGACCCTGAGAGCGTCCTGGCGATCTCCACCAATTTCCGTTCCTGCGCGCCGATCCTGACCTATGTGAACGACCGCTTCGAGGCGCTGCTTTCGAGCGAGGGCCAACCCGGCTTCACGGCGCTCGATCCCTTTCACGCCGATCGCGGCGAGGCCCTTTGCGTTGCGGCTCTCGACGTTGCCGTTGCCGATGAGAATGGCAAGGCCTCAGCTGAGCAACAGCGCGACGGTGAAGCCGACGCGATCGCCCAAATGTGCGCCCGGTTGATTGGCAGTGAGATGATCCTCGATCGTCGCTCAGGCGCCAGTCGACCTTGCCGGCCAGGCGACATCGCGTTGCTAGCGCCCACCGGCAGTGATCTTTGGCGATACGAGGAGGCGCTCGAACGCCACGGCATCCCGGTCGCCACGCAGGCAGGCAAAGGCCTGTTCCGCCGCCAGGAGATCCAGGATCTGATCGCGCTGACGCGTGTTCTCGCCGACCGCCGTGACACGCTCGCCCTCGGGGCATTGCTGCGCGGCCCGCTCGTCGGTCTGACCGAAGAAGAACTGCTCGACATCATCTGGGCACTTCCTCGTGCAGAAGACGATCCCGAACGGCTGCCCCGCCTCGACCTCGGCGTTGAGCTCGAGCATATCGCGCATCCGCTGGCCCGATCGACCATCGAGACGCTACAGGCACTCTATCGTCAAACCAACAGCACCACACCGCACGACCTTTTGTCGCAAGCGATCGACGCGCTGCGGGTCCGTCCCATCCTGCTGGAACGCCATCGCGGCCAAGCAGAGCGCGCGCTTGCCAACGTCGATCTCTATCTCAGCCTGACGACGTCCTTTGCTGTTCGCGGTCTGCGCGCTTTCGCCGAGACGATGACAGCGGCGTGGACCGATGAGGCCCGGGCGGTCGAGGGACGGCCCGATGCTCAGGAAGAGGCCGTGGCGCTCTACACGATGCACGCGGCCAAGGGCCTTGAATGGCCGATCGTCGTCCCGATCAACACGATGACCGGCATCATGGCGCCCGAAAGCGCCGTGACCGACCGCGACAGCGACACCTTCTATTGCCCGGTGTTTGGGGTGAAGCCTGTTGGCTATGAAGCTGCGCGGGACGCCGAGAAGGCCGAACTCGACCGGGAGCGCATCCGATTGTGGTATGTCGCAGCAACGCGCGCCCGCGAGCTTCTGGTGCTTCCGCGCCTCGATGCGGCGCAATCGAAATCTGCATGGATTTCGCTTCTGGATCTTTCGCTTGCCGAACTGCCGGCGCTCGACCTGTCGCATTTGCCGCCCGAGCTCGACCTTGCGGCAGGCGGCGAGGCCAACGACCAGACCCGGGATGATTTTGCCGCTGAAGCGGCATCGATCGTAGCGCGACAGCGTCGCCTGATCTGGCTTGCGCCAAGCCGCGACGAAAGCGCCGATGGACCGGTTTTGACCCCGGAAGCGGTAGAAATCTGGGCAGCGTCGGAGGCCGGTCAGCCCGATGACGAGGCGGTGCGCCCCAATGTTCAGGGCGGTCGCGAAAGGGGCCTGATCCTGCACAAGCTGCTGGAAGAGGTCCTGACCGGCGAGACGCCGGACGATGCCGGAGCCCTCAGCGAGCGCGCACGAGCGCTCATCGGGGAGATCGGCAGGCCCGTTATGGCAGACCCTTCTCAGGGCCTTTCTCCAGACGAGCTTGCCGGTTGCGTAGTCCGCACATTGGCGCTCCCCGAGATCGCGGAGTTGCGTCCTACGTTGGTGCCCGAGCTGGCGGTCTATGCAGCGGTGGACGTTGACGGCGTCGAACAGGCGACTGTGGGAATCGCTGACGCCACCAGCTTCGACAACGGGGACAGGCCAACCGTTGTGATCGACTGGAAAAGCGATGTGCAGCCGACAGCCGAAACCCTCAATCACTATCGCGCGCAGGTACGAGCCTATCTCGACATGACGGGGACTGACCGCGGCCTGATTGTCCTCGTCACGACAGGGCAGGTCATCGCCGTCACGCCCACAACCGCGCCCCTGGCCGCCTGAAGAGAAGGGAACGGACGCCATGCTGACGCGAGCGACCGCCAAGGCGCCTGAACAGGATGATCTGTTCAGCGAGGAGGTGACGTTTCTGTTCCCGGCTTTGCTGGCGCTGGAAGGCAGGCTTCTGGGCAGCGCTGTGCGTCAGCAGGCGGTTCCCTCCGCTCTAACCCCATGCCGCCTGAAGCCGTTCACGGTTCGGCGGGTAAGCGGCTTTGAGACGAACCTGAAAAGCGGCGAGACGCTGAAAATCATTAGCGCCAAAACGGCAGCCTCGCTCGATGCCGACCTCGTCCTGCTTGTCCCCGGCGCGACAACGACCCAATCCATCCGTGAGGCGCTCGAACGTGGTGAAGGGCGTTGGCTGCATCCAAAGCCGATCGATCCGGCAGCATTGGGTGCCCAGGCTATGCTGCAGCGGCTGACCGGGGTTACGGCATCCTGGGAGGATGCGTTTCATCTGCGCGAAGGTCGTGCGGCCACAGATGACAAACCGCTCTATCCGGGATTACGGCGGCCGCAGATCGGCGCCCTTCACGCCGCGCTTGCTCATGCGACGCGCTCGACGGACCCCGCCACGATCGTCATGCCGACCGGCACGGGCAAGACGGAGACCATGCTTGCGCTCAATGCGCGTCAGCGGTTTGGTCGCTTGCTCGTCGTGGTTCCGACGGATGCGCTGCGCGAGCAGATCGCTGCGAAGTTCGAGACGTTTGGCGTCCTAAAGGCACAGTCGTGTCTCGACGTCTCTGCGCTATTTCCCGTGGTCACCCGGCTCACCCGCATCCCGACCTCGATCGCCGAAGTCGATCAGATCTTCGACAGCGCCAATGTCATCGTCACCACCATGCATATTGCCGGCCGCGCCGAACCGCCGGTTCAGGAGCATATGGCGACCCGAGCCTCGGCGCTCTTCATCGATGAGGCACACCACATCGGGGCTCGTACCTGGGCATCCTTTCGCGGACTGTTCGCCGAACGCACGCCGCCCATTCCGGTCGTCCAGTTCACTGCCACACCGTTCCGCGAAGATGGTCGCCGCGTCGACGGGGAGTTCATCTATACCTATCCGCTGAAGAAGGCGCAGCAGGAGGGGTATTTCAAGCCGATCCGGTTCGAGGCGGTGTTCGGACTCGATCAACTCGACGCGGACCAGGCGATCATCGACAAGCTGGGTGACGTGCTCGCCGCCGATCTGGATGCCGGCCTCAATCATCTGGCGATGGCCCGGTGCAGCACCATTGAGCGCGCCAAGCATCTCCATCGCCTCTACACGCTTGCCTACCCGGACTACCGACCCGTCATCGTTCACAGCCAGCAGTCGCTTAAGGAGCGTCGCGAGAATCTTGCCGCTTTGCGACGGTTCGACAGCCGGATCATCGTCTGCGTCGACATGCTCGGTGAGGGCTTCGACCTACCGGAGTTGAAAATCGCGGCGCTGCACGATCATCACAAGAGCGTCGCAGTCACGATCCAGTTCGTCGGCCGCTTTACACGCCAAGATCCCAGGTTGGGAGACGCCACGGTCATTGCCAACACCGGCGTCGATGACGTGGATCGTTCGCTCGCCAGGCTCTATGCAGAAGATGCAGACTGGAACGCGCTGGTGGAGGCCCTCAGTTCGGCAAAGATCGAACGTCAGGTACGCCGCGCCGAGATGTTCAAGGGGTTCTCCGGCGATCTGAGCGACATTCCGCTCCAGACGCTTGAGCCAAAGATGAATGCCG